>Ga0315336_1000548_pt1 | contig 98647 bp, 85 predicted proteins | sample ASW5metaG_FD_204512 | JGI IMG/M metagenome (GOLD analysis project Ga0315336, IMG submission 204512) | Ammonia-oxidizing marine archaeal communities from Monterey Bay, California, United States - ASW #5 | ecosystem: Environmental > Aquatic > Marine > Intertidal zone | place: USA: California...
GGAAATCAATTGTAGGCAGCCGTTTTCCGCATGCTCGTTGCCGAGCGCCAGCCAGGCGCTCACCAATTCGGGCCGCTCAAACGACCAATAACGAATGTCCTGATGCCAACCGGTGTCGCTGCTATAGCAGGGCTGCTTTGTCATGACGCAGTTGTGGTGCACCAAAGGCATCACGACGCTTGGCCCCAACAGCTGTTTCAGCCGGCCAACCAATTCCGGCATCATGATCCACTCGGTAAAAACAGGATCGCGCGCGTGAGCCTGTTTTAACCGTCGTGCTGTCCGACCTCCCGTGTCCCACCGGGAAGCCGGTGAACCGGGATAGTCCATGTCCGCCTCGTACTCGATGGGCTCAATGTTTCGTTCTAGTCCGTCGCGCGCCGCCCGCAACATCCGGTCCCGCATCTCCTGACCGATCAGCTGTCGCGCGATGGTGTAGCCATTCTCGTGAAACTGATCGACCGTCGCAGGGGTAAATGACTGTGCGGGAGCGTCCGTCGAATGAGTTTCGGGGATTGTAGGTAGCGTCATGATTTCTGAGCCAGTTTTCGTTTCAGTTTCATCAGCCTGGGTGCCGTGGACCTGGCTACGATCGGGCACCGTTGCCGAGCGCGAGACCGTTCGGCGCTCATAAGTCTGACGCTCGCAAAGCGCCTAAACCTCATCGTCTCGACCGACGATCGAATTCGCAAGACAAGCGGGGCGGAATTCACGGCAAGGTGCGCCGAGGACAGAACGACAAACACACGATGAGTTGCGCGGTGGCATGTTCAAACATCACGGGGAGAGTATTTCTGCGTCTATGTCCGATGTAATGGTGCGACGACCGAATTGCTGTTCCAAACCCGACGTTTGCCCCTGAAATGCAATGATGAACACATGGCTGGAGACTGGCTCGCCAGCAACTTGACTTTCAGCGTATAATGAATCCAATGGCCGACGTTCTGATGACGTCGACCAAAACATGTATAGTGAGTTGTCCGGTTTGAGTGCAGTGAACCAGGGGTTTTCGACCGAAACGCCGCTGAACTGCCTACATCTCCCTCGAACAGAGTTCGCGCATGAGCCCACCGACTGACGGTTCTCCTCAATCTGTCGCCTCTCAACCGAATCGCCGCTTCCGCACGCGCGTCCTCGCTAGCATCGGCCTAATTTTGGCCATTCTCGCGTTGGGCGCCGGGGGCTACGCCGCGCTCGCGCGACTTAAAGCCCCCCCTGAATCTCGCGAACAGGTCGAAAAGATCTACAATGTTGAGGTGTTCGAAGTCGAACCCACCGACCTTCAAGAAATCGTTTCCGGTTTCGGAACCGCTCACGCTGATCGCGAAGTCGTGGTGTCAGCGCAAGTGTCGGGCGAAATTCTTAATATCCATCCGCACTTGAAGATCGGACAAGCCGTCGATGCCGCGTTTGTCGATACCGCCGAGGAAACAGGTGCATCAGACCGCAGGTCAGGCGACCTGCTTGTTGGAATCGACCCCCGCGTCTACCGTGAACGTGTCACACAAGCCGAGCGAAGAATTGTCGAGGCTGACGCCGAACTCGAACATCTCTCGCAGGAAGAGGCGAACAGCAAACGATTGCTGGTCAAGATCACCGACGACTACCAGACCTTCAAGGATGAGTACGAGCGAATCGAAAAACTCAGCAAGGAAAACGCGGCAACCCGCAGCCAAATGATACGCGCCCAACTTGAACTGCGACAGTACGAAAGAACGCTGATTCGCCAGGAGAACGTGCGGGATTTATTTCCGGCCCGCCGCGAACAGATTCTCAAGCGCCAAGAGACAAGCCACGCCGATCTTGAACTGGCCAAGCTTGACTTAAAACACACCGACGTACGGCCGCCGTTTTCAGGCCGGCTGAGCGAGGTCATGGTCGAGAAAGGACAATTCGTGAGAGCAGGCGACCCGCTCGTACGCCTGATCGACGACCGGGCCGTTGAAGTCGCGATTCCTCTGACGCTCGACAACTACGCCAAGATTCAGGCAGACGTGGATGCGGGCCGGTTGCCGCATGTCGACCTCGCCGAGAATGAAACCGCCCCACCGCGGTGGACGGGTTACGTCGTCCGAATGGCCCCCGAAGCCGACGAAACGACCAGGACGATCAAAGCCTTCGTTCACATTGACAACGCCGAGCAGCCGGTGCCGCTCTTGCCAGGAATGTTCGTCCACGCCAGAATTATTGGCCCCGTGCTCAAACAGGCCCTGGCAGTCCCGCGGGATGCCATCGTCAACGGTCAGATCTACATTGCCACCCAATTGCAGCCGGCCGAGCAGCCGGCAAGTGAGGGCGATGGCCAAGAGACGAAGCCAACCGCCCTGCTCGAAGGACAGGTCGTTAAGTCTGTCGCCGACGTCAGCCGCACGCTGCAATCGCTGGCTCTGATTGAAACGGGGCTCAAGCCCGGCGATCGAGTGATTTTGACTAATCTGGACGTCATCGACTCGGGAACAAAAATACGCGTGCAGTCGAGGCGAAATCTGACGCAGGAACTCAAGAACCAGCGGACCGAGGTGGTTCGGCCGATGCTCGCTGGAAGCCGCCCTGATGACGACCACAAGAAGGTGAATTAGGCGATCGTGGTGCGATGTCGGCCGGCTCAGCAGCCGCAGTCTCGATAATCGCCGCTGTAGATTGACGTCCGCGCCACGTTTTTGCTCGATGTTTGAGACTTATGCGACCGTCATTGTTGCGATCAGTAGGTGACCAGGATGACCAGGAACCGGATTCTGCGTGTATCGGCGACTCATCACGGTTCGTGGCGAAAAACGGCTGAGTGACGCGGAAATCGCGATTTAGGGCAGATTTGTTTTGACGGAAACGCGGCCAAGTGGCTAGCATGGAGGGAACTGGCGAATTCGTCAGAACCGTTAAAGTCCGCACGACCGTCCCCGATGGGCCAACGGGTTCATGCCAGGTGTTGGCCGAGCCTGGATTGTTTTCAACTGAGGAGGTGCATTGTGTCTCGCCGAATGTTCCACCGTGGGTTCACGCTGATCGAATTGCTGGTCGTCATCGCGATTATCGCGGTGCTGATATCTCTTCTCCTTCCAGCCGTACAACAGGCGCGCGAGGCGGCCCGTAGAACCCAGTGTGCCAACAACCTGAGAAACATCGGGCTGTCGCTACACAACTACCACGACAACTTCAAAATGTTCCCACCGGGGCAGATCAACCGCCTGTTTCTGACCACGGCGTTTCCGTTCCGCTACGCCGATCCGACCGAAGCGACAAACCCCAGTCTAGTGGACGGGCTGAACCCGCGACAAGGGACGAGTTGGATGTTGCACATTCTTCCCTACCACGATCAAGGAACGATCTACGACCAGTGGGATTTTTCACTGAACGTCATCAACAACGGTGACCCGACGCTATTGACTCCCGATCCGTTTGACCCGCTGTTGGTAGTCAATCCGCCGCCGCGGAATGATATTCCTTTGTACTACTGCCCGTCGCGGCGGGACTCGATGCAGGTCGAGAAATATGCGTATACCAAACGCATCTCCGATGACTTCACTCCTGACGATCCGTGGACAAAAGGCGGCAACGACTACTCAGCGTGCATCGGCTCAGGTGTCGGCTGGGACACAACCGTGCCACCACTGCATTTCGGCACGTGGGCGCTAACGCCGGAACAACTCGATCTTGACCCGGATTCGTTCCGGACTCTACCTGACATCACCACATTGGGAATCGCAAAGCTGAATCATCCCTTCAACTTGGGTATGTTTTATGTCAACAGCCGCACTGCCATTCGTGATGTGTTGGATGGAACGTCGAATGTGTTCATGGTCGGCGAAAACTTGCGTTTAAGTGAACCAGACGACGAGTTGTTGCAGAGTTTCGACGGCTGGGCATGGGGCGGTCCGGCCACGCTATTCAGCACGCGAAGCACGCCGAATAAGGGCCTCCACTTTGATAATGCCGGCAGCGAACATCCGAGCATTCTGCAAGTGTGCAAAGCCGATGGAAGTGTGATTCAGATCAGCGAGAACATCAACCTGATCACGTATCAGAATCTCGGAAACATGTTCAACGACATGCCCGTCACCGAATTCTAGATGCGAGGTTGAGCGACGTGGTCTCACTGAGGCCGGCGAAAGCGCGTTTGTCGCGTCTGCAACATGCTAGGCGTTGCAAGATGGTTGTGAACGAACTTGCGGTGTGACGATTTCGATGGCACCCTCTGCGAAAGCATCTTGGGCAGACACGGCGCTGATTGTCGCATATTGTGTTCACAATTGGCCAAAACCTGGCCACCTGGCGAGCCACGCGAATCCGACATTTTTGTCGACGGGCTGCCGCTTTCTCTTTCTCATCTGGTAGAATGATTTCTCGTTCATTCGTTGCCATCCCGGCGCGATGCCCACCGCCTGGCGCTGGCCTTCCGGCAATGGGACGCGACGGGAGACGCAGCATGAGAAGAAGCCTATGGTGAGGTTTCTGGACACGAACGAGATCAATTTGCTGAACCCATATTTCTCTGAATGCGCAAAATGACAATCCGATTTGCTTGCCGCTGCGGCAAAAAGATGAAGACATCGGACGACAAGATTGGCAAGAAGGTTCTTTGCCCGAGTTGCGGCAGCCCCGTCGTCGTTCCCGATTCGAATACGGTGGCTGTCGAGACGTTGACGCCCTCGGCTGCACCGGGGATTGGTGCATCGGACATCGCATCCGACTTGTTGCGAAGCACGGCAACAGACAGCCCACCAACGAAAAAGACGGGGCGCAGGAAGCAATTCGGATTCGATGAGGGAACTGAGGGAGAATCAGTCGTCTCGACATACGAGACGATCCGGTATTTTTCCGTGTCGTTTGTTCCTGCTGTACTGGTGAGTATCGGCGTTGTTCTGGCCGCGTATTGGGTATCGTCAGCGTTGATCGGCGGTGCCGAGAAACCTCCCGATCTTGGCTACGTTTCTGGCACGATTCGCCTTGACGATAAGCCGCTCATCGGTGCAACCGTAAGCTTTGAACCACGCACCTCTCGGGATCGAGAAGACATACACCGGCTAGCTCCAGCGGAAGGGAGAACAGACGAGAACGGGACCTACGTGCTGCACTACACGCGCGACTACGACGGGGCGCCTGTTGGAAAAAATGTGGTAAAAATCAGCGCGCACGCACGCGCGACGGGCCGCCAGCTTATTCCTCACCGATACAACGGCGAGTCAACCTTGATCCGTGACGTCGAATCCGGCAGCAACACGTTCGATTTTGATCTCCGATCCGATCCGCCCGAGTGAATCGCATTGCCCGATTCGGAGTTGTCGCAATGCCCGATTGACGGCAGGCGAGCGACTTGATTCGCAGATCCCGCGTCAATCGTTCAGCAGGTTTTCGCGCACACGCGCGAAGTAGACGCGAGCGTTTCTTCACTAGAATCGGTCCTGAAACCCTCGGTTGACTCAGAAAACCCCTTGTTTTCAAGCGTCGGATTTGCCCACGACGGAGTTTCAGGATGGGTTCTATCATCGTTATGCACTCAGCCAGCCGCTGACCCGCGACAGGTAACGATTGACACGATGTCGATCACTTCCAGCCGTCGAGCACGACGGTGAGCGTCAAATTCTGCGTGACGCCCGGCCTGGCGACTTCTCTGCTGATTTGGACTTCGACTTTGTCGCCGGGACTTTTCGTCTTGATCAAACCGACGAGCCCTTCAAAGTCTTTTACTTCGGCTCCGTCAAACTGCTTAATGACGTCACCAGGCAATAACTTAGCCTTTTCGGCAGCCGACCCATTCGATACGAAACCTACCTGACAGCCGAAATCAGTGTCGACCCCCTTGATTCCGAGCTTTGCTGCCCCGCGGACGACCACGTTCAGCCGTGGCACGGCAACTGTTAGTCGAGTCATGTCATCCTCGGTCAGTCCGTCTTTGGTGGGCACAAAACGAATCGTCTCCAGCCGCGTGAGGCGTCTAACGTGTTTGAGCGATTCGGTACCACCTTTCCAATCGACGCCAATGTGTAGCACCGTATAGACGTAGGAGATCCCGCCTGGTTTGGCGACAACTTTTTTGTCTTCCCTAGACTCTCGAAATACTCCACCTGCTTTTTGAATTTCGTGAAAAGTGCGCCGTTCGCGGACATCGTAATGGCGTTCCAGTATTTCTTCGGCCCGACCAGCAATCCCTGGGTTCTCCGAATCCGACAACTCACTCAGCGCCAACTCGACCGCGTCGACGGTCTCATCATCGGCATTCCGGTAAAGCCTCGTCAGAGCCGACAGCGCGCGAACGCTTGCTTCCGGGCTCCCCGAATCGGCAACTTGATACAGCGGGGCGACGGCGTTCATCCCCGCAAATGACAGCTCACGAGTCGCCGCGCGACGTACGGAAAAACGGTCGTCATCGAGCTCGGCGATCCACTTGGCAATATCGTCCGGAGTTGCATTTAGAACCGGTCGCTGGTTGCGTCGTGCGGCACTCGGTGCCCCCGGCTTCTTCGCGGAGAGCGGTCCTTCGTCTTGGGAGGTTGTGACGTCGGTCACCTCAGCCGGCACCGGACGCGCAGCGAGTCGGCCGGCATTCAGAAACATTGCACAACATACTAGAAGTAGTCCTAAAACCCTCTGTTGGCTCAAAAGCACCCTTGTTTTCAAGTGTAACTTTCGCCCACAACCGGGTTTCAGGACGGGTTCTAGAGTTAGACCCAAACCTCTCTGACGGACGACGTTAACGCCTAATTTATGAAGTCGAAACGCACCACAACCGGGTATTGGGACGGGCTCTTTCGCCATCGCAACCCAATTCGATCGGCCCGGCGTAGCGCTTGATTGTCTGTTTGCTCTTATCATTCCGATTGACCCGCTAAATGCTTGCGAAGAAATGCCGGTCGGTCGGTGGTTATGCCGTCGACACCAATTCGCACGAGCCGATTGGCTTCATCGGGCGAGTTGATCGTCCAGCAATAAAAACCCAAGCCCGATTTCTTGATCTTGTCGATGAACGGTCTGTCGACGGTGTCCAGCGCACCGACGTCGATACCGTCGACACCGGCGCGACGCGCCTTCAGTACAAGCGTTTCCGCAGAGGGCGACCAACGCCCAGTCACTTTGTGTTGCTTACGATGCAAGACCCAATAAACCTGCAACTCAGGCAACGCCATTTTAACTGCCTTCATGGTGGGAAGTGAAAAGCCAATCACGGCCGTCTGTTCTGGCCGCTTGCCAGATGAGCCCAAAACACGTCCCAATTGTGGAATGACCTTCCGATCGCACTTCACTTCAATGAACAGACGTTTGCCGTCGGGCACAGTATCAACGATCTCGGCGAGCGTGGGTATTTGTTCGCCTTTGAACCGATCGTCTTTCCACGAACCCACGTCGAGCGTTCGTAATTCTTCGAGAGTCTGATCGGCGACCGGTTTGTCGCGGCCACCAATTCGCTCGGTCGTTTTGTCGTGGAATGCAACAATACGACCGTCCTTCGTGAGATAGATGTCGATCTCAACGGCGTCCGCGTTCTGCTCCCAGGCAAGATGAACGGACGACAACGTATTCTCGGGCGCGTCGTGCGAAGCACCACGATGCCCGATGATCTCAACTCCCGCCGCCGACGACGTCATGCTCACCCCCGCAAAAAGCACCACGAGAGACAACACTCTTAACGACCGCTTCATCAAACGAACTCCTGTTTTGATCGATTTCAGGCGACCGGCCGGATGCAGCGACGTCCGGCCAACGCTCAGCCAGAACGCCCCCGACGCTGTCACTTCCCGCTGGAGGCGCCGTCCGTGTCAAGTATAACCCACGAGCGAAAACTACGCTTGGTCGAACAAGTGAAGGTCGAACGCTTTGAAACGAGCCCCAGACCGGCTTCCCGCAATCATCATAGTCTCAAATAGGATGAGATGTCTTGTCGAAGCAACCTCGACATCATGTGATGAGCGATCCAGGCTCTGAATACGACGGCGATTCAGACGGCGACGACTGGTTCACGACGCAACATACGGCTCCTGGGGCCAATATACGGAAAAAGACTGTAGGTTGTCACCACGAATGTCGTGCATCGGTCTGCCGATTTTGTTGCACGCCCTCGGTTATCGTCTCGACCGCCTTGCAACAAAAATGCACGGATGCATATAAGAGGGAAATGGACGATTGGACCGTGTTTTCGCACCTGGCGGCACTGCAATGGCCGCATGGTGGACAGGCTGCAAATTAGGGGAAATCGGGGGGAGAGATCCGTTGCAGATTACCGTTAATGGTCAGACCACCGAGCTTGGTCCCGAAACAACGGTCGCACAGTTGTTGACACATTTGGAAATGCAGCCGCGTTACGTGGCCGTCGAGCGAAATCTTGATCTCGTCCCACGCTCGGAGCACGCCGGCTGCGTTCTCGAAGACGGCGACCGGCTGGAAGTGGTCACGCTGGTAGGCGGGGGATAACAAACATGACGACGGACACACTTTTCGATGCCCCATTGGTTCTTGGGTCGCACGAATTCAAGTCGAGGCTCATTGTCGGCACGGGCAAATACGCGACCTATGAACTGATGGGCGAGTGCCTGAATGTCAGTGGTGCCGAAGTCATAACGGTTGCCGTCCGCCGCGAGCGGCTGATCGACGCCGACGGCAAGAACATTCTCGACGACATCGACCTCGACCGTTACACGATCTTGCCGAACACGGCCGGCTGTTTTTCAGCCGATGACGCGGTGCGCGTCGCGAGGCTGGGGCGCGAAATTCTCGAAGGACTCGAGAACCCAGGAGCCGATTGGGTCAAACTCGAGGTCTTGGGAGACAAGAAAACGCTGTTGCCGGACCCGATCGCAACCCTGAGAGCGACCGAGACACTCGTCTCCGAAGGGTTTCAAGTGTTGTGCTACACGACCGACGACCCGATCACGGCACGCCGGCTCAAAGAAGCGGGGGCAACATCGGTCATGCCGGCTGGCAGCCCGATTGGAAGCGGGCAAGGAGTGCTCAATCCGAACAACATCCGCATCTGCCTGGAGTATCTCAAGGAGGGTGACGCCGACTATCCCGTGATCGTCGACGCCGGTGTCGGCACGGCTAGCGACGTCGCTTTCGCCATGGAACTCGGCTGCGACGGCGTGCTGCTCAACACGGGCATCGCGTCAGCCGGTGACCCGCTGATGATGGCGGATGCCATGAAAAATGCCTGCCTCGCCGGTCGATACGCCTATCTCGCCGGCCGCATTCCCAAAAAGCTTTACGCCACGGCGTCGAGTCCCGAAACGGATGTCATTTCACCCCAGAGCCGGTGATACAGAAAGCGTACTCGGCGTGTGAATCGTTGTCGGATTAGCTCTTGGCGATTTGCAGCAGGACCTTGCCGTGACGACGCGGCTGCTCCGCGGCACGCACCGCTTCGGATATCCTATCGAGCGGGAACGACTGGCCGACTTCGGAGATCAACACGCCTTCGCGCATCAGCTTCGAAATGTTCCTGACAAGCAGCAACCTTCGAAAAATGCTTTGATTTAAGATCCAGCGCGACAACCAAAATCCTTCAACTCGGCTCATGTGCGTCATGAGCGTGCGTGGTGAAAACGAAAGCGGCTCATCGCAAAGCGTCCCATAAACGAGCATTCTTCCGCCGTCGGTCAAACAGGAAACGACGGCCGACGCCGTCTCGCCGCCGACCGGATCGATCGCGTAGCGCAGCCCGTCCTTCGCCGTGACTCGGTGAACCTCGTCGCGCAGTCGGCTCGTATCATCATTGAGTGGATCGAACGCAAACACTGCATCGCCCCCGAGCGCGCGCAGTTCGTCGACCTGATCGGCGCGCCGCACAACGTTGAACGTCTTAAAGCCGAACCGTTTTCCCAGCCGGATGACCATTCGCCCCAGAGCCGAGCCGGCCGCCGTTTGTAACAGCCAAATGCCCGGTGGCACGCGAAGCAACGTGCGCGTCATCACGTAAGCTGCCGCGGGGTTCACGAAGAACATGGCTGCTTGATCGACGGGGATGACGTCGGGAATCGGTATCGCCTGCCGCGCGGGAATTATGGTTTGTTCGCACCAGTTTCCGCTGCTACGGTTCAGAACGACAACCCGCTTGCCGAGCAGATATTTTCCAAATCGGCCACCGCCCGCCTGTTCGACAATGCCGACGCCTTCAAACCCGGGCGTGGCCGGTAGGTTGGGAAGCTTGCCGTACACACCGCGAATGGTCATCAGATCAGAAGGATTGACCGGACTGGCGAGCATCCGCACGCGAACCTCACCGGTTCGCAGCGCCGGCACCGGCACGTCGGCGAGCTTTAGGACCTCGGCCGGTTCACCAAACTGTTCGAATTGGACGGCGCGCATGATGTTGATCGCTTCAACGAGTCTTGACACCTCAACGGGTTTCTACACTTCCCGTCCGAATGGTGCAACCGTCGCCCGCGCTGTGCCGACATCGCATCAGGGGCAAAATCGCCGGTGCGAAAAACCACGCTCAGGGAACAGGCGGGTGCTTGACCGCTCGCGCCCGTTGGCAGTAGTCTGCCTGCATGACGAACAGCCCCTACCCTCTGTTTGTAAAGCGCGATCTCGACGGGTTTTTCGGTCTGTTGATCGACAACCTCGTTCAACTCTTGCTGATCGTCTTCTTTTGCGAACTGTGTGGCATCTCACGTCAGTCGGAATTGTTGCTGCACTATATTCTTCCGGGCGCCGCCTTGAGTATCTTGGTCGGTAATGTCTTTTACGCGTGGCAAGCACATCGGCTTGCCCGGCGTGAGAATCGTAGCGACGTGACAGCGCTGCCCTACGGAATCAATACGCCGTCGCTGTTGGTCTACGTATTCTTTGTGATGAAACCTGTGTTCGACAGGACCGGCGATGAGCAGTTGGCGTGGCAGATGGGACTGGTCGCCTGCCTGGGGAGCGGTTTGATCGAATTCTTCGGCGCGTTTGTCGCCGAGGGAATTCGCCGTTCGACGCCGCGAGCGGCACTATTGTCCACACTGGCGGGCATCGCCATCGGGTTCATCTCGATGACATTCGCGCTACAAATCTTTCAGCGCCCGCTGCTGGCCATGCTGCCCGCAGCCGTCGTGTTGATGACGCTCTTCGGCCGCGCGCGGTTTCCACTGGGCCTGCCCGGGGGACTCGTGGCTGTCGTTCTGGGAACGGCGGTTGCCTGGCTGTTGACGGGAATCGATTACTTCTACGAGAACTCCCCCGGCTGGTTGGCCGCCAATGCAATGAACGTCTCAGACATCCGCCAATCGTTGCACGACACCGGATGGTACCGACCGCGATTCGCCGGTGACGCGTTGTGGAGCGCGTTGTCGGAGCCCGAACAATGGCAAGGGTTTCTGTCGGTGATTGTCCCCATGGGACTATTCAACATCATCGGCGGTATGCAGAACATCGAGTCGGCGGAAGCGGCCGGTGATCGTTACGATACGCGCAGTTCGATGGCGGTCAACGGCGCCGGCACAGTTCTGGCGGCGCTGTTTGGAAGTTGTTTTCCGACGACAATCTACATCGGGCACCCGGGCTGGAAGGGCCTCGGCGCGCGAGCCGGCTACTCGACGCTCAACGGACTGGCGATCACCGCCGTTTGCCTGACGGGAACCGTGAGTCTTTTGAGCAGCGTTGTGCCTCTGGAGGCGGGTATCGCCATCGTGCTCTGTATCGGAATCATCATCACGGCCCAGGCATTCCAGGCGACGCCCAAGGCGCATGCACCGGCGGTCGCCATCGGGCTGTTTCCCGCCATTGCCGCCTGGGGGGCTACCGTAATGATGGGAGCATTCGAGACGATACGCATGGCGACGCAATCAGCCGCACCGACCATGCAGAAACTTCTCACAGCCAACGTCGACGTCGAGATCAACGGTTTCCTGGTTCACGGAATGTTGACGATCGAGCGGGGGTACATTTTGACCTGCATGGCCCTTTCAGCGATCACCGCTTCGTTAATCGACGGCAAGTTTGCCGCGGCGACTTTCTGGTCGATCGTAGGAGCCGGGTTTGCGGCCATCGGATTGACACACGCCTATCAACTTTCCGGAAACAGCGTTGATTTTTTGTTCCTGTTTTCGGAGCCTACCGATGAAGCACTCGCCTACCGGGCATGGAACGTCGCGATTGGCTACCTATCGTTTGCCGCCATGTTCGCGACGTTTGGCCGGTTCGCTTCGCGCGATGCGGCGTCGGAACGGCTCGAAGACTAGAAGTCGTCCCAAAACCCTCTGATGGGCAACGAGTGCCCTTTATTTATAGGGTCAAATTCCACCACAACCGGGTTTTGCGATGGTTTTTCAGCGGCGACGATCCGTGCCAGCGTGTACGGGAACAGTCTGGTAGAGCGTGGCGTCCAGCGCACAGCCGACGGGTGCGACATGGACGCGTCAAACCGTGTCACGTTCGCCGTTGGGAAACTGGCGGAAACCGGGGCCTGCGTGTTCGGGCGGAATGGAATAAATTGTCACCCGCAGCGGGTGATCGCTCACGCGACCTTCGACGACAATGACAGCTTGCGAAACGCTGTTGGTCTTGTCGACGGCTTGCGGTGGCACGTCGAACTGTAGCCGGTCAACCTCATCGAACTGGTCGACGAGTTGATTCACGTCGAATCGAAACCCGCCGTACCTTTCTTGACCGTCCTCCTTGCCACCGACCATTTCGATACTGCCCAGGTACAAACCGGCCTCCCAGCGGTCGTCGGCCAGGCGGCATTCGAAGCCCACGCGACCGACGTCGTCGAATGGTTCAAATGCCTCGGCAATGTTGTTGATGAACTCGGTCACCCACTCAGGGCGAAAGTCGCGATTGTTGCGATTGGAACGATAGAGTTCGACTTGCTTGAGAAGGTGCTTGACGGGCATGTGTGAATGGCTCAAGGTGTGTGTCTCCCGGCGTACGTCTCGAGGTGTCAATTTAAGTCGGTTGATTCGTGTTGTGTGCGCCCTTGAGGGCTGATTGATGCAGGCTCTAAGTTGAAGCGTCTTTTCGCAACTGCCGATAGCTGATGGCCTTGCGTCCAGCCGTCGCCACCAATTCCTAGTCGATTACGCATGCGTCGAAAAGGGTTCGACAATCACCGGTCTCGGACGCGTCCCCGGTCTAGTGGTCGACAAACCAATTTTGCACGCTATGCACGTCATCCGCATGATTGGCGTGACCGCAGCGATGGTTGACGGCGGCACTAATCAATATCGGGCATCGGCCGGTCGATGCGCACTGGAAATCGTCGTTGCGATCGACTTGCCCGCCGGTGAGCGCCCGTCGATCCAAACATGAGGAGAGCACCGGACGTGCGCGTTGGCTCTGTCTATGCGGGCGATTCCGCTGGCGCGGGTTAACGTATCTCGCTCGGCCAGCCATTTTGCCTGACGCGATCATCGTGCGCGAGCGCCGATCCGCACGTGGTGTGAGATGCCCGGGATGCGACAGACCGCCCGATGGTCTTGACGAAATTCGGGTCAATCGGTAGCATCTACCTTATCGAATTCTCGGTCGACTGCTGTAGTGATTCGGTCGTTAAGGAGTGCAGCCCGCAGGACGTAGCGGCTGCCGCGCAGGAGAGCAGACTCCCTTGTACGGATACAAGAACACACTCATCTCTATCGCTCATTCAGCCGGCCTGGGCGAATTGGCAGGAATTTGCGCCAATGCTGCTTCGGCAACGGGGACCGTCTCTGGTCGTCGACACACCCGCAAAGCTGAATCTGTTTCTCGAAATACTAGCCAAGCGCTCCGATGGCTTCCACGAGTTGGAGACTTTGATGGTCTCCGTGGGCATCTATGACACTCTAACATTCACGGAGGATGATTCGGATAGGATACGCCTGCGACAAGTTCCCGCAGGTCCATCGGCCATCACACTCGGTACCGCTTGCGAGGAGATTCCCTCGGGGGTGGACAATCTGATTGTGCGAGCGGCTGAACTCCTTCGGGACCACGCGGGAATCGGACGCGGAATTTGCATTGATTTACGCAAACGCATTCCCGTGTCAGCGGGCTTAGCGGGTGGTTCGAGCAACGCAGCTGCAACGCTCTGGGCTCTCAATCGGTTCTGGAACCTGGGCTTGAGCGCCGCGCAGTTGGGCGAGTTGGCGTCGCAACTAGGAAGCGACGTGAACTTTTTCCTTTGCGGAGCCGAAGCGGCTGTGTGTCACGGACGAGGTGAAATCGTCAGCCCACTTTCGCTGCCCGCTAGTCTGCATTTTGTCGTTGTGCGTCCCCAAAGCGGGCTGGCGACGGCGACCGTCTTTCGCCATTGCCATCCGTCTGCCGCCAGACGAGACGTTCGCCCCTTGATCGAAAGCCTTCGGGAAGGTCGACTCGGTCGCGCGGCCGGCTCTTTATACAACGCCCTCCAGACGACGGCGGAACAACTGAGTTTTGATGTCGTAACACTCAAAGATCGATTTTCACAACTACCGGTGCTTGGACACCTGATGAGCGGAAGCGGGACGGCCTATTTTGGCCTGTGTGCGAACAAATGCCACGCACAGTTGGTGGCGGCCCGGCTCCGAGCAATGAGGCTAGGAACCGTTTTTGTCGCCCAGAGTGGACCCTGAGACGTACCGAGAAGGAGGACGGCCGTGGAAATTTCCGAAGTACGCATCAAATTGATGGACGACCCTCACGACCGCCTGCAGGCGTTTTGCTCGATCACGTTTGACGGCTGTTTCGTCATCCGTGATCTCAAAATCATTCAAGGAGCCAAAGGGCCGTTTGTGGCCATGCCGAGCCGAAAACTGACCGATCGCTGCCCCAAATGCCACTGCAAGAACCACCTCCGCTCGCTGTTCTGCAACCAGTGCGGAGCCAAATTGGATGAGGAACGGGCCACGCGCGGCCAAGACGGGCGTGCGAAACTCTATGCCGATATCGCGCATCCCATCAATTCTCTATGTCGGGAGCACGTCCAGGCACGAGTGCTCGACGATTACGAACAAGAGAAAGTTCGCGCTCAACAGCCAGGCTACACGTGTACCTACGACGACTACGGTGAAGATCAATTCGCCACGCTGCGCGAAAACAACGAGCTGGAACCAGAGCAGACGCCCGAGCCCACTCCCACGACGCCGGAACCCGCACCAGCAAGGTACGTCGAGCAAGGGGGCACGCGACATCGCATTGAACCGGCCGAAGCGCAGACCGGCCCGCCCCATGTCGATAGACAACCGGTGCCGCGCGAAACGACGCACCAATCGACGGGCTCCGCTCAATTCGAGAACGACAATCAGGACGAATTCGGACAAGGCCTTTGATCGAAGGTGAAACGCCTTTCGGTCTGCCAAGCCGGCCCTGAACACGGGCTCGAGCGCGTGTGACAAGGCTGTAGCGACTCAAATGCTCATATTTCAGCTTCAATCGGATCTGAAGCTGCCGTGGTCAAGCTCGACGCGGCCTAGAGCGGATTCGACATGAGTGTAGCGGGTTCTGGCGGCGTAGAGACGATATTCAAAGACCAAAAATCGTCCGATAGCCGCCACAGTTATCCCGAACGGGATCTAGCCAAAATACTCGACAGCGTTTCGAAATAACTTGAGACCCGCCCCGTCGCCATCAAGTCTCAATCTGGTCCACTGCGGATGTTGGGTCGCGTGGATGAAGCGCTCTGGGTGTGGCATGAGCCCTAGAATACGGCCCGTTGGGTCGCTGAGCGCAGCAATGTTGGCGATCGAACCGTTCGGGTTATCTGGGTAGCCCAAGGGCAAATGTGAGTCGGCACTGCCGGGATCTGACGGCGTGCCGTTTCGACTCGTGTAGCACAGGGCAATCTGCGCCTGTTCCCGCCAACCGTCGACGACCGAATCATCACACACGGCTAACCGCCCTTCGCCATGGGCGACCGGCAACTCAATCTCTTCGATTCCACGCAGGAATACGTTCTGGCTTCCCCCAACCCGCAGACGGACCCAGACGGCCGTGTATTTTCCGTTGTCGTTCCACGTGAGTGTCGCCTCGGATTGCTTTTCACTTGCCGGTGACCAATCGCTCGCGCCGCCGGGGAGAATTCCCGATTTGAGCAGCACCTGAAATCCGTTGCAGATACCCAGCACCAGTTTGTCAGCCTGTAGAAAGTCGCCGATGACGTCGCCTAGGCGGCCACGTAACTGTTGCGAAAAGATCACACCCGCACCAATGTCGTCGCCGTAGCTAAAACCTCCTGGAATGCACAATACCTGATAACGCGCAAGCTGGGACGGCTCGGCCAGCAGCCGGAACAAATGCAGACGTTCGGCGGCGGCGCCGCACATTTCAAACGCATGGGCCGATTCAACGTCACAATTGGTTCCGGGAGCCCGGAGCACGCAAACTTGGGGTGTGGCCATTTCACTCATCACTGAAGCGGTCAAGAAAAGCAGCCCGATGCTAACGAACCGCCCGTGCCACTTCCAGCGCACCAGCGGTATCGACAACCGCATGCGGCATCAAGTCGCTTGTTTCGCCCAAAAACGTCGGCTACGATCGAATGCGGTTTCTGGTAGTGAATCGCAAACCGAACAGACGACGGCAAAGCCGCTCGAATCGCAGGCTCGGCTTCGTTGTCCAGAACGTTGTGAGACGTGTTCCAAGGGACAACCGATGAATACCGCAAGGCACCTGACGTTTTTGCTGATCATACTGCCCTGGGGGGCGATGTCTCTCTACGCCGATGACGTCGACGATCGAATACAGACCATCCGCGTCACGCTGGCAGAGTCCAAAGGCAAAGAGCCTGCTCGCGACGCCTGCCGATACCTGAAACGGCAAGGCGCCGAGATTCTACCGCGGCTGTTGGCCGCTATGAACACGCCCGATACCGTGACGGCCAACTGGTACCGCACGGTCTACGAATCGATCACTCGTCGCGAACTGAGATTGGAAAAACCCGATCTGCCGGTCCAAGCGCTGCGAGCAGTTGCCTCCGATCGCGAACAACAGGGACGGGTGCGGCGACTTGCGCTGCTGACGATCGACCGAATCGAACCAGCGTATCGTGAACGTCTCATCCCGACGCTGCTGGATGATCCAGAATTCCGCGACGAAGCCGTTGAGGCCGTCATGAAGCAGGGCGACGAAGCCGCCGCTCGCAAAGACGTCAAACAGGCGCTCGCCTCTTATCGAACGGCCTTCGAGAACTCTCGTGAAAGTGGGCAGATCGGACGCGCGGCCGACAAGCTGAAAGAACTGGGGGAGCCGGTCAGCGTTGTTGAACACATGGGGTTTGTGGTCGACTGGTACGTGATCGGCCCGTTCGATGCCCCGGGTAAAACCGGTTTCGACCTTTCGTTCGCGCCGGAGTCGGATGTCGATCTCAAATCCGAGTACGACGGAAAGAATAACACGCGGATCCGCTGGAAGCGGTATCAGAGCGAAGATCGGCTCGGCCTGGCCGACTTGATACGAGGCATCGGGCCGGCGGCGGAGGCGGTCGGCTACGCCTACGCAGAGTTCGAATCACAGCGCGAGCAATCGGCGCAAATTCGTTGTGGCGCAGACGACAACCTAACTGTTTGGCTCAACGGCGAAAAAGTGTTCGGCCGGTTGCAGTGGCTTAACGGAACACGCCTGGACCGGTTCACGGCTCCGGTTCACGTCAGACAGGGTACCAATCGATTGCTCGTCAAGGTGTGTCAAGGGCCGCAACACCGAAACCCAGCGGTGGGGAACAATTGGTCGTTGCAATTGCGTTTCTGCACCGTCGATGGCGCGGGGTTGGCGTTTAAATCGCTGTTGCCGCCGATTGATAAGAATTCGCGCTGAGACGCGTCTGACAAGCACGTTGAAAGATCGGTATTTCGAGTTCTCCGGTAACTCATGGCCGCCAACTGCGGTCGCAACAAATGTGAGGCGGAACGCGAAGAACTATAATCGGTCCTGAAACCCTCTGTTGGCTCAGAAATACGCTTGTTTTCGAGCGTCGAATTCGCCCACAACCGAGTTTCAGGATGGGTTCGAAAAATCCTCGAAGGATTTGGAATCGGAGACGATGATGAGTTTACTTCGAACGTCGCGCCGATTGTCGTCGCTCTGCCCGGCGATCGCCCTGCTGTTCTTGGTCGCGGCCGGCAACGTGCGTTCTGAGAACTGGCCTGGTTGGAGAGGAGAAGCGCGTAACGGCGTTTCGTCTGAAGTCGCTTTGCCGCTCAATTGGTCGCCCGAGCAGGGCATTCGCTGGAAAGCGGCGCTACCGGGTTCGGGCATATCGAGCGCGATCATCTGGAACGACCGCGTGATCGTGACGGCTTCGGACGGGCCTCGACGGTCAAATCTGCACGTGATCTGCTTGTCTCGCGAAACGGGCGAGACGTTGTGGCACGAGCAATTCTGGGGCACGGCGCCGACGCGGTATCACGGCACGAAAAGCAGCATGGCGACGCCGGTTCCGGTTACCGATGGGGAGTCCGTGTTCGCGTTTTTCGGGACGGGCGATCTGTTTTGCTTGGACATGACGGGTGAGCTCATCTGGCAGCGGTCGCTGGCAATCGAATACGGTGCCTTCGAAAACCGGTTCGCTGCGTCGAGTTCGCCATTAGTGTTCGACGACAGCGTGCTGCTGCAATGCGACCACTACGGCGACTCGTATTTGCTATCGGTCGACAAACGAACGGGTGAGAATCACTGGAAAATTGACCGTCCCGAATGTTGGTTGTCGTGGGCGTCGCCGCAATTGGTGCCGCTGGACGGTGGAAGCGATTACGAACTCATCGCCAGTGGATCGCACAAGCTTGACGCGTTCGATCCCAAAACCGGTGAGAAGCTCTGGACCGTACAGGGAATGACGCGTGAATGTATTCCCACGCCGGTTTACGGCAACGGATTGGTGTATGCCGTCAGCGGACCGAAAGGCCCCACACTGGCAATTCGACCCGGCGGACGTGGTGACGTCACCGAAACGCACGTCAAGTGGAGTACGACGCGCGGTGCGCCGTTCGTGCCATCCGCCATTCTCGTAGGTGACCGCTACTACCTGGTCGATGACAAGGGCATCGCAACCTGCCTCGATGCCCATTCTGGAAACGTCAAATGGCGAAAGCGTTTCACGGGTCAGTTCACCGCTTCTCCGGTCGCCGCCGATGGAAAAGTTTATTTCACCGACGAAGCGGGTACCACAATCGTCATCTCATCGAACACCGATCGATACGAGGAACTCGCTCGCAATTCCCTTGACGAGCCGGTCTTCGCGTCGCTGTCGATTTCACAAGGCTGCCTGTTTGTCCGCAGCTCTGGCCATCTGTACTGCATTGAGGTCCGGTAAGAACTGCGACCCTGCTAATCTTCGCAAACTCAAAGTGGAACGGGACTTGGTCGTCCTCATCGCCGGCGTAAGGAGATTCTCGGCCGCTTCAAGCCTTTCCATCTCGCCGGACACGTTCGTGAACCAGTTTGAAGGTTGCAACCGTGTGACAGCAACGCGGAGTCGTGAAAAATGCGGTAAGTCTAGGTGACATAACGACGTGCGCGCAACGTGAGACAACGCCTAAATCGGTCTGTTCGGCTATGAAGCGGAGGAATATAATGCGGGACCCCAACGGATGGTCCCTTCTTATTTGCGACGCCCTCTAGTCGATGGCTGTCGCGCAAGCCATGGATTCGGCGAGGTAAACCGCTTATGTGCTCAGGTGGACTGCGAGGATGCTTGCTGGGATTGACACTGTTATCGGCCGGTTGCCTCTCGCCCATGACCACCCGGTTTCCAACGTGGGCTCCCGGCCACACGCAGGCGGAACGGCGAGCCTACGAGTTGCACGATCCGTTTCCCGATACCACCGCCGCACCGGGTATGTCGACCCGGCCGCCCGGTTTCTCCGTACCGCGTACGTCGGCTCGACAGGCCGTCGAAGGCCGAGTGATGACGGGGCTGCAGCCGGGTCTCGGAAGTTCCGCACCGCTCGCCCCGTCGTACGGACCAACCGGATGGAGGTATCCGCAGGTCGTTCCGAATTGACACGTTGGCGCGAGATGGCTGCACCTCCAGACGAGGCCAAATCGATTCGCCTCGACATCGCGTTGCCGCGGGTGTCGATGCTGAACTCGCGATTGCTGCCGGTAGGGCTTTGCCTACTGTTGGTCAGCGCGTCAGCATTGTGCAGCCGTGCTGCCGGACCGCAGAACAGTAAGCGGGCCAAAACTGAAGACTTGCTGGTGCGGGAGTTCTACACGCGCGGGGCGAAAAGCGCGGTCGAACAGGGACTCGAATACCTGGCTCGCGAGCAGAAGCCGGACGGCTCGATCGGATCGGGTCCGTATGGGCGAAACGTTGCCGTCACGGCGCTTTCGGGGATGGCGTTCCTCGCCGCGGGGCATACGCCCGGACGGGGCAAGTATGGCCGCAACGTTCAGAATGCGGTCGATTTCGTCCTTTCGCGGTGTCATTCAAACGGGTATATCACCGATCGACAGAATACATCGCACGGTCCGATGTACGGGCATGGGTTTGCGACGTTGTTTCTGACGCAAGTATACGGCATGTCCACGAGCAAAGAGCTGGGGGCCAAGGTGCGAGCAGCGACGAAACTGATCATCAACTCTCAAAACAAAGACGGCGGCTGGCGATACGAACCCGGGTCGAACGAGGCTGATGTTTCAGTGACGGTGTGCCAGATCATGGCACTTCGTGCCGCCAGGAATTGTGGAATTCACGTCCCTAAAGAAACGATCGACCTCTCCGTCAAATACATCAAACGCTGCCAAAACATCGACGGGGGATTCCGGTATCGTTTGCCGTTCGCGCAGAGCGAGTTTCCACGTTCGGCGGCGGCTGTCGTCGCTCTGTACAGCGCCGGCGACTACGACGGCCGGGAAGCGACTCTGGGAATCAAATACCTGATGCGGTATGTCCCCGAGCGCAATGCTTTTCGCCGCCAAAAATACTACTTCTATGGACACTACTATGCCGTGCAGGCGATGTGGCAGCGCGGAGGCGAACCGTGGAAACGATGGTACCCCGCGATCCGTGATGAACTACTCGGACCGGAACATCGAATCAAATCGGGTGGCTGGCGCGACGCATCAATCTGCAACGAATACGGCACCGCTATGGCGTGCCTGATTCTGCAGACGCCGAGCAACTACCTGCCCATCTTTCACCGCTGAGAATCTCCTATTGCGAGGGTGATCCGGTGCCGGCGCAATCGCGAACAATCACGGCTAACGGTGGATCAACCAAAGGAACGAGCCTTCGGGCAATTCGTTTGTGCGTTGTCCACTGCTCGATGATGATAACCTGTTGGTACGCAGCGATCGCCGAAGAAACCCCCACTGGCGATGAGGATCCCAAGGAAAAAACCGAGGTGATCGACGTCCACGGTAAGCGGTACTTGGGTCGTCTGAGGCGGCTCACGGCGGCAGGAGTCGAGCTGGAAACGCCCCAACATGTCACATTGGCGATCGATGATGTGCTTCGCCTCGTCGGCGCACGTCACTCGAAACGACCGCCACCCCACAGCTCGATGGTCTTTTTGGCGAACGGCGATCGCCTGGCCGTTCGACCGACGGCGATGGACGAGGAGAACCTCAACGGCACGTGGCTCTCGTTTCCCGATCGGCCGGCGGTTTCGATTCCATTGGAAACCGTTCGAGGAATCGTGGTCGACGTTCCTGGGTTCAGCAAGGCGCGACGTCGAGTGGTAAGAAACCTGTTGGCAGTGCGCCATTCAACTGACGTGGTGATTCTGAAGAACGCAGATCGCGTTTCAGGAACGTTGGCTGATGTCAGCTCGAAGTCGTTGACCCTCGAAACGGCAACTGGTCAGTCAACGATTCCTCGCGAGGGAATTCTCGCAGTGGCCTTCAGTTCTGACCTAATCAGCTTTCCTAACGCCCGGGGACGCCGGGCGATCGTATCACTCGTCGACGGTTCGAGGATCACGGCGGCCGAACTCGACCTAGACACAAGCGGAATACTGTCGATGAGAGGTCTATTCGGCGCCAAGCTACAATTCCCGTTCGACGCGGTCGAATCGATTGTGTTTCTCGGCGGTCGGGCCGTCTTCGTTTCGGATCTTGATCCGATCGACTACGAGTTCCGCCCCTACCTGTCCCAAAAGCACGCGCTCGTTCGTGACTACAACGTGCGCGGCGGACCGCTGGTGCTTCGCGGAATCGAGTATGCCAAAGGACTGGGAATGCACAGCCGAAGTGCGGTCACGTATCAACTTGACCGAGAGTTTCATAGTTTCCTGTCGATGGCGGGCATCGACGATGGGGCACGCCGACAAGGAAGTGTCGAGTTTGCCGTCGAAGTCGACGGGAAACGCGTCTATTCGAGCGCCTTGCAGCAGGGGGGGGAACCGGCGGTTCGCGTTGGGCCGATCGACTTGCGGGGCAAGCAGACGCTCACGCTCGTTGTCGAATTTGGCCAGCGCGGCGATATCGGCGACTTCGCCGACTGGTGCGACGCGGTGATCGTTCGCGAACCCGCGGAAGAATAACGTGTCGGCCCATTTCACCCCCGGACCCAGTGCTCACCCCCGGACCCAGTGCTCACCCCCGGACCCAGTGCTCACCCCCGGACCCAGTGCTCACCCCCGGACCCAGTGCAACGTCTTCATGACCGCAGATTACCTGGCGGCCTTCGGCGCCCCGACATCCTGGAGCATCGCGTATAACATGATGTTCACGGCGATTTTCACCGCGTCGTCCTCAACGTAACCGGCGCAGGCGACCGACGCCTGTCGCTGCAACGAACAACTAATGTCGTACTTGCTGTAAATCACAGCGTACCGGCCGTCGACTTCGATCCCTTCGAGAAACGGTTCACCGTCGCGCACGGACGAATCAATCACACGATTCGGATCGTCGATGTCGAGCACGCGCCGCCGCACGCGTCGTACGTCGTTGCCGATTCCGGTACTAAACATTTCGTGCGTCACGGGAATGCGTTCGAGTTTCCGATCGGGAAAGATCCGCTTCATCAGTTGGCGAAAACTCTCATCAAACTGTTTTGAGCCACAGACTGAGTCGGCGAACAATACGCCTCCTTGATCGAGATATTTGCTGATCTGCTGGGCTTCCTGGTTGCTTATCTGAAAACTGTTCTTGCCGTGCATGAACAACACTGGATAGTTGAACAATGTCGGATCGCTGGCCGGCAGGTTGACCGGACGTGTCGACGCGGCCATTCCGGCTGTCTGATTCATCGCCATCAGGAGATTTCGCAATGCGTGCGGAGCCGCATCCCAGTTGCCGGTGTGCCGCAACTTCGCAACTTGAAGTAACCCGCGTTCGATCTTGTCCTGCGCCCCGGCCTGGTCGTACTTGGCTTGTTCTTCAAGCTTGTTGAGCAATTCCCGTCCGGTAGCGTAGGCAACGACATTCACTCCGACATGCGTCGCCTTCGTGATCATGAGCTTCGCCTCTTTCGATCGTTGTGGCGGATCGCGGCGAGCCCACTTGTCCCACAGGCAGGAAAGATCGTAGGGCGAATACATCAGGACCGTTCTGCAACCGAAGTCGACGCCGTACAGCTCGACTGTTGTCGCATCGAGCGGGTATTCGCTGCGGAAGACCGGATGATCGGCGGAAAGCCGCCTGAGCTTTGCTTCACCGCTGGGAAACATCCGCTTGACAAGCGTCTTGACCCCCTCCTCGAACTCGGCGCCGTTGCAGTTGGCAACCGCAAAGATAAATCCGCCCTGGTCGACATATTGCTGCAACAATTCGATTTGTCTCGGGTGGTCGAACTGCAATCGATCGCGTCCGCTGATATAAAGCACTGGGGCCTGGTGTAGCTCTGGAGCATCTTTTTGCGCGATGAGTTTGTTGAAGTCGACGACCTGCCAGGTAAGCAGCTTCGGCCACTTCTCGAGCGTCGCGATCATCTCGGTCAGGTTGTGTGCATCCTTGGGGCTCCGCCGCCAATCGTTGTTGACGTTCTGTTTTCGTTTTCCTGGTTTTCCCTGATCGAGAGGGCCAAACTTCAATTTATTGATCAATACGGGCGAAAGGCCCTTGGAGAGAAACAGCAAGGCAAAGCTCGTTGCCGGCAGGTTATTGAATAGTGCGCCGGGGGCCGCGTCGGGCCAGAACCCTCTCCTGAGATCTTGGCCCTGCACCAAGAATTGGGCTCCTTCTCGATACCAGTCATGGTCACCGAAAAAACGCGTCCCGCTGAGCCGACCCGCCCGCTCCAGTCCGTACAAGTAATACAGCAGCCACCCGTTTCCGCGTGGATTGATACGCACGGAAAAGTTGGCGGCCATCCACTTGATCGCGCGATCAAGCGTCTGGTTCGGCTCTTGTTCGGGGCAACAGACCGGTGTGCCGTCGGGGTTGAGGTCGTCGGATTCGCTCAACATCGATTCGGCAATCACGACGCTCGAAATGCCGGCGACGGTCATGCTGCCGGTGCTGGATTCGCCGACGCGATATCCCCATCCGCCGTCCTTGTTCTGGTGTTTTGTCCAATGGTCGAGCGCGCGCCTCCACGTTTCCCGACTCACGGGTATGCCCGCGTGTGCGGCATCTCGTAAGCCGAGTATCGCATATTGCCCGTTACTGCGGTCTGCCGCGAGTTGGAGAGAGTCACGAGCCCCGAATCCGTAGGCCCAGAGCCCCGTATTTTCCCCATTCTTCACCTGGAGATTCTCAAGCCGTTGCACCAGCGACAACAGGCGCGCCTTGTCACGTTGGCCGTCTTTGGCCGCCGCGAGCGCGCTGATCGTGAGCGCGATGTTGTAGGTGCCGGTTGGCTCATCCTCCGGAAGATTGCGAAGGAACTTGATTCCATTTTCAACACGCTTGTCCTCGATGGTCATTCCGGAGTTGATCAGTGCCAGCAAGACCACGCTCGTCAAGCCAGTCTTGTAGCGTAGCGGCAGCGCGCCGCTCAATCCCCATGATCCGTCGCCGTCCTGTTGGGCGAGCATATACCGCTGCCCGCGTTCAATCGCGTCGAGAACCTGTTTCGCGGTCAACTCGGCGGCGCCAGCGGTACTCGCGGGTCCCCGCCCGAGGCTGATCCCAACCAGGATCGCGACAATGGTCGGCATGCGGCAATGTGTGATCATCGAAGAGAACTCCTGCACGGTTCGCAGAGCGTCGTCACGCTTTTAATCTTACCTTAGTCATGTCATTCTCGTCGACAGCTTGTTCTTGGCCATCGGGATTCTCGCGAGCCAGTGATCTGAAGCCGATCGCTTCCCGGAGGTTTGATCACGTCTGCTTGAATCAATCAGAGCGATCAGGTTGGCCGGTGGCCAACGCCCTCGAAGAAGAACCAACGCAACGCCGCAGCAGAGCGTATGTCATGGGCCTGCCGTGTTGTCGTCGCACGTTGCAACACACTGTTCGTCACAACTGACGGGCACGGCGTTACTTAACGGAATGCGACCCGCCTTTTGCAATCCGGCCGGTCGTGTCAGATCGCGGCAAGTTCTTGATAAGACAGTGTTTTCGCGTGTTGCCGCACGAATCGTCGCGCTCTTGGCCGTTACAATCGTCGTTTTGGGTTTGGCTTCGGTGCAGAAATCGGTCGCCGCCGGATTTTGGGGCCGCTTCAATATGGATTCGCCAGTGTTGGCTGGTATCATAAATGGCAGCCTCAAATCAACATGACGCGCTGGACGTTCAAACGGTCGTGCTCTGCGGTGGCGCGGTGTCGGGACGCAGTCGGAAACGGCGCGAATGCTGGTCCTGCGACGACTATCATTAAGTCTGCTAAGTGTCTTGACGGCAACAAGATTGTCCTTCATCTGGAGTTTTTTTCGTCATGTCGCAATCTGTGTTATCAACGGACGCAGATCAAGTCGAGTCCGCGGGCGGCCGATTTGACAAAGGGGAGTTTAGCTATCGTCCGGTTCCGGCCGCCGCACCAGTCACCGTGTTCCTCGGGCTCGCGGCGCTGCTCGGCTTTATCACTTACGTTGGCTTGGGAATCGGCCTGTTCGGAACGATCCTCGGAGCGGTCTGCGTGTACCGCATCCAGAAGGCGGGAGGTGAGCTAGGAGGCAAGAAACTGGCGATCGTTGGCTTCGGGTTGTCGTTGACGTTGTTCGTGAGCGGAACGGCGTGGCACATTTTCAATTACGTCACCGAAGTTCCCGAAGGATTCCGCCGGATCAGTTTTCTACACGATATTTCTAAAAAAGGGTTGATCGTCGAAAATGGTGTCGGATCGCTACACCCCGATGTCGCAGCGTTTGACGGCGAAGACTTGTTCGTCAAAGGTTTCGTGTATCCCGAACGCCAAACCGAAGGTCTGACAGAGTTCTTGTTGTGCAAAGACAGCGACAAGTGTTGCTTCGGTGGCCAACCTAAAGTGACCGACATGATCATGGTGACGATGAAGGACGGTCTCGTGATCAATTTTCGCGATGGATTGGTCTCTGTCGGCGGAGCGTTTCGAGCACAAGCATCGAAGGCCCCAGAGGGCGTTTCCACAAATCCGATTTACGCAATCAAAGCCACATACTTCTCAGCGGCGAAAACGGAGTTCTAGGACCGCTGGCGCTGATTTCGACGAGGTGTGGTGTCACGTTGCAATGGAAATGGCGTCGTCATGACAACGACTCGGCATGCCAACACATCTGAATGCGGGCGGCGGCTTTGCGCAGCGCATGTTGCCCTTGCTGCGTTGTGTGCGCTTGCCGTTGCCGGCTGTGGGGGCGTCGATGCGCGCGACTACAAGCAGTACAGTTCGGAAACCGAGTCGAGCGCCAACACCGACGACGATCGCTCACGTAATGTCGACAATGATGCCGAGACGGCCAAAGACACGCCGGCCGCCGAAGATCCCCTCGACCCGAAACCGGTTCGTCCCGATGTGATCAAACCGAAACAGACAGAGCAAGACAAATTCGCAAAGGCGGAGATCGTCGCCGATCCCAAAACGACGTCGCCTCGACTGAATGCTTTCGACGACGACATCGAATCGGTGCAGGCTCGAAAACCCTCTCCACAGCCCGCCGATCAGAACGGCAGCCCGGCTCTCGTGAAGCTCGAGCCGCGCGTGCCACGAGTGTTGGTCACCGAGCGTCGCTTTAACGTCGAAGGCCCCGAAGATTCTATTCGCGTGACATATGACGACATCGACTTGCTGCGGGTACTCAACATGGAGCCCGTGATACCAGACGCCTTGAAGTTGTTTCCCGATTGGCTTAAGTCGCTCGATGGAAAACGGATTCGGCTGCGGGGCTTCATGTATCCGGCTTTCAGTGAAACGGGCCTGACGGGGTTCGGTTTCGCCCGGGACAACGATATCTGCTGCTTTGGAAAAAACCCCAAGGTGTACGACCTGTTCGCCGTCAAGCTCCGCGAAAACGTAACGACCGATTATATTCAGGGGCGGCCGTTCGACGTGGTCGGTGTGTTCCACATTCTGCCGGCTTCCGAGGAATGGAACATTTTCGGAATGTACCGGATGGACGACGCGATCGTCGTCGACCCGTAGCCAGCGCGCGTATCTCGAAGCGTGCGGATTTTGGGCTATGCTTTATTGTCCAAAGGGTGTTCAATTCACGTCTCGTACGGTGAACACAACGATGAGCGAAATGTGACATCTCGCTGCAATGGAAACCCTGTCGACATGAGATCCGCTCCAGACGACAGGGTGTGTGAAACCGGAACCGGGGGCGGCGCCGCCCGTGTTACCCTTCTGTCACTGTGCGCGCTGACTTTTTTCGGCTGTGGAGGCGTGGATACGGGCGATTATGCGCACCGCAAATCCGAACGGGCGACGGCCGGCACTGATGCTGCTCAGAACGGCGCTTACGAGGGCAACGCTGATGCCCCAACAGACGGGACCACGCCCCAGCCAAACGTTCCCAATAATGCAATCGAAGTCGTTCAAGCTCAAAAGCCATCGCCGCAGTCCGCCGCTCAGGCTGATGCCCCGGTCCTCGAGAAGATCGTGGACCGCGTGCCACGTGTGATGATCGCCGCGCGCCGCTTCAAGGTCGAAGGGCCGGAAGAAGCCATCCGCGTGACCTACGAGGATCTCGATCTGCTGCGAGTGCTCAACATGGAACCGGTCACAGATGAAGCCGTGACGTTGATGCCTGATTGGCTTAAGGCTCTCAAGGGAAGGCGGATTCGGCTACGGGGATACATGTTTCCACCATACAACGAAACGGGACTCACAACGTTCGGTTTCACACGTGACAACAATATCCTCTCGTTCGGGAGGAGTCCCAAAGTGTATGAGGCGTTTAATGTGATCCTCCGCAAGGGCGTAACAACAGACTACATCCAAGCACGCCCGTTCGACGTGGTCGGCGTATTCCATTTCCGTCCGTTTGAAGACTGGGACACGCACGGAATGTGTCGGATCGACGACGCGATCGTCGTCGACCGCTAACCCGAGGGCATTTCTCGATTCGTGCGAATTTTGGGCTATGTTTTATTGTCCGAACGGTGTTCAATTCGAGTCTTGTGCCACCAGCAAATCGCTGGACGAGAGGCGGCATCTAGTTGCAATGGAGATCGCGTCGACATGATGACTGCTCCGCACGCCAAGCTACGTGAGACCGGAACCGCGCACAGCGCCGTCCGTGTCGTACTGCTGGCAACGTGCGCGATGGCTCTTTTCGGCTGTGGAGGCGTCGACACGGACGACTACACGCCCTTCCTTCCTGAAGCCACGACGAACGACAACCAGCCGGCTGAAGGGAAGCGCCTCCCGCCGAAACCTCTTCGCCCCAATGCGAGCGACTCGCAACAGGCAACGAAAGACGAGGATGTAACGCCTTTGATTGCCGCCAACCTGAAAGCCACGGCGCCGCAGCCCAGCATTGTCGACGACACCGCAAACGTCGTGCAGGCTCGAAAGCCGTCGCCGCAGACCGCCGTTCAGAACGACGTCCCCGCTCTCGAGAGAATCGTGGCCCGAGTGCCGCGAGTGCTGATCACCGTACGCCATTTCAAGAACGAAGGGCCGGAAGACGCCATCCGCGTGACGTACGACGATCTCGATCTGCTGCGGGTGCTCAACATGGAGCCCGTCACAGACGAGGCCCTGACCTTGATGCCCGATTGGCTCAAGTCGCTCGACGGAAGGCGAATTCGGCTAAGGGGCTTCATGAAGCCCGAACACGTCGAGACCGGTCTTGGATCGTTCGGTCTCGGGCGCGACAACGAAATTTGCTGCTTCGGGAAGGAGCCCAAGGTGTACGACTTTTTTAATGTTGTCCTGCGTGAAGGCGTGACAACGGATTACATTGATGGACGGCCGTTCGACGTCGTCGGCATGATTCACATTCTTCCCTACGAAGACTGGTACATCCACGGAATGTATTGGATCGACGACGCGATCGTGATCGGCCGCTAGCGGCTCACACATAAAACACTGATTGGACAAGGCTTACGCTCTGGTGCGTCGATGTATCCGGCGTGATTCTGACCACGAAACCCATCGGCGTTCGCCTATATTCGTCCCGAAGTCTGTGCTATGCTTCCCTATTGAGTCGATGAGTCTTACGAAGGACGACGACGGCTCAAAGTCTTCGACAAAATCAGGCACCGCAAGCGGGCGTTGAATCTTTCTGACAACATAAACTGGCCGCCCGGCTGATGACCGGCTTAACGTGTCAGCCGCCCGACAAACTGAAATAACTGAGGCGTTCCGACGTCTCGAAGTCCAACCGAACGAACTTGTCCGTGAGGAGCTTGGTGATGCGATTGGCTCGAAACGTTTTCGCCGCGGTAGCCGCCGCGATGCTTGTTGTCTCGGCCACGCCGAGTACGACCGCTTGTCCGTTCTGCTCTGCGCCGTCGCTGACTCTCAGTGAGCAGTTGGAACAGGCAGATGCCGTCGTGCTCGCCAAGTGGGTCGCCGCGACGCCGTCGAAAGGTCAAACGGGCGGCACAACGACCTACGAGTTGGTCAGCGTTCTCAAAGCTGTTAAAGAGACTCCCGCGAAAAAGCTCGACGAGAATGTCGGCACTGCCGAGCAGGCTCAGGTTTCAGCCGGTTCCGCTACGAATGAAGGTGACGAAAAAACGGCGGACACCAAGAAGCCCGCTCGCGTGAACTTGGAGCCGGGTGAAAAGATCACACTGGTGCGGTTTCGCGCCGGCAAGAAGGGCGACCAGTTCTTGCTGACCGGTTCGGGAACGGACGTGATCGAATGGAGCAGCCCGCTCGAGGTGACGGACGCGAGTTACGATTACATCGCGCATCTTCCCAAGCCAAGCCAGCCGGCGCGAGAGCGTTTGGCTTATTTCATGAAGTCGCTCGAGCACCCCGAGCAGTTGATCTCCAACGATGCCTATGGCGAGTTCGCAAACGCACCGTACAAAGAGATCGCCCCGACGTCCGACCTCATGCCGCGCGAGCAGCTTCGCGGTTGGTTGACGAGCGCCGACACGCCGAGCACGCGAATCGGGCTGTACGGACTGATGCTCGGCTTGTGCGGCACGTCCGACGACGCCTCGCTGATGGAACAGCAGATTCTCCAGCCCAGCGAAGACTTCCGCCTGGGAATCGATGGACTGATGTCTGGCTACTTGTTGCTCACCGGCATTGAAGGCCTCGACCGCATCGACGCTTGGAAGCTGAGCGCCAAGTACATTCTGGACGTCGACGGCAACCCGATTCTTGACGACAAAGGGGAGAAGACGCCGCTGCCATTCAGCGAAACCTACTCCGCCATGCAGGCGCTGAGGTTCATGTGGACCTACGCCGAGGGCCGAATTCCAAAAGAGCGGCTGCGGGAATCGATGAGGCTCCTCTTGGATCGTCCCGAACTCGCCGACTTGGTGATTGCTGATTTGGCCCGCTGGCGAGACTGGAGCATGCAAGATCGGCTCATGGACCTGTACGGAGCCGAGGAATACAACATTCCCTCGATCAAGAGAGCCATTGTGCGTTACATGCTCGTCGGCTCCAAGTTCAAGCCGAAGGGCAAGGACGACAAACCGCCGGCCCACGTCGAGAAGGCTAAGAAAAATCTCGATCAGCTCCGCGAACAAGATCCGAAAACCGTCTCCGACGCCGAACGTTTCTTCTTTATTAACTAGACGTGGTCCCAAACCCTCTGATGGAAGACGTGCGACCTGCCAAAGTCGTGTCAGAACTCACCACGACCGGGTTTGTGACGGCTTCTCGTGCACCGCGTCGTTCGAGAATTGGGCCTGAGTGGCAAAAACACGTCAGATAGTGCTTGCTCGTTTGGACGTCCGAGCATCGCAGAACTGACAAAGTGGCGTAACATGGGTCACCGGGGAACTCTGCCGTGAGGAGCTTGGTGATGCGAACGGTTCGAAGTGTTCTCGCTGCGGCAATCGCTGTGATGTGCGTCGGCTCGGCCATTCCCCGCTCGACCGCGTGCCCGGGCTGTAACCCGACGTCGGTGCCGCTCAGCGAACAGTTTGAGCAGGCAGACGTCGTAGTGCTCGCCAAGTGGGTCAGTGCGACACGGTCGAATGGCCGAACGGCCGGCACAACGACCTACGAGTTGGTCAGCGCGCTCAAGGCCCCTAACGAGGCTCCCGCGAAAAAGTCTGGGGAGAAGGTTGGCTCCACTAGACCGCTTCAGTTGTCAGCGACTTCGCCTACGAATGAAGCTGGCGAAAAGCCGGCGGAAACCAAAACGCCCGCTCTCGTGAATTTGGAGCCGGGTGAAAAGATCACATTGATTCGGTTTCGCGCCGGCAAGAAGGGCGACCAGTTCTTGCTGACCGGATCGCGCACCACCGCAATCGAATGGAACAGTCCGCTCCAGGCGACCGACGCGACCTACGCCTACATCGCGAACCTTCCCAAGCGAAGCCAACCGACACGAGAGCGCTTGGCTTATTTCATGGACTATCTCGAACATCCCGATCAGTTGATTTCCAGCGATGCGTATAGCGAGTTCGCCGTCGCGCCGTACAAAGTGATTGCCCCGATGGCCGACATCATGCCTCGCGAGAAACTTCGCACGTGGGTGACAAGCACCGACACGCCAGGCGCGCATATGGGGCTGTACGGTTTGATGCTGGGGCTATGCGGCACACCCGACGACGTCACGCTCTTCGAACAGCAGGTTTTTCAGTCGAGCCAAGAATTCCGGCTCGGGATCCATGGATTAACGTCTGGCTACCTGTTGCTGACGGGCACAGAAGGGCTCGACCGCCTCGACCGTTTGAAGCTGAGCGCCAAGTATGTACTCGACGCCGATGGAAATCCCGTTCTCGACAAGAATGGTGAGAAAACTCCGCTGCCGTTCACCGAAACCTACGCGGCCATGCAAGCGCTTAGGTTCATGTGGACGTACGCCGAGGGCCGAATTCCCCAAGAGCGGCTGCGGGAATCGATGAGGCTCCTCCTGGAACGCCCGGAACTCGCCGACCTGGTCATTACCGACCTGGCCCGCTGGCGAGACTGGAGCGTGCAAGATCGATTGATGGACCTGTACGGAGCGGAGGAATACAACATTCCGTCGATCAAGCGAGCCATCGTGCGTTACATGTTGGTCGGCTCCAAATTCAAGCCAACGGGCAAGGACGAAAAACCCCCAGCCCACGTCGAGAGGGCCAAAAAACACCTCGATCAGCTCCGCGAGCAGGACCCCAAAACCGCCTCCGACGCCGAACGATTCTTCTATCTCAACTAAATACCGTCCGCAGCCGCGACGAGGCTTCGAGGTTTCTATCACTCTGACCGGCCCCTTCACAGTGCAAGAATGTGATGGATGACCTTGAAAGTACTACGCCTGAAAATGCACAGACGGCCTCGACCGCCACGAAAATCTGTGACGGTCCTAGAAGCCATCCCAAAACCCGGTTGTGGTGGAATCTGCCCCTACGAATCAAGGGCACACGTTTCCCATCAGAGGGTTTTGGGACCAATTCTAGGCTGGCTGTGCGTATGTCTGGTCGTTTGGACACACTCTGCAAAAGTCGAAGCCTGTCCGTTCTGCCCGCCGACTGGTCTCACGTTTGCCGAGCAACTGGAAAACGCGCCCACCGTCGTGCTCGCGCAGTGGGCTACGGCAACCAAGCCCACCGAGGGGCAATCGGGCCAGACGATCTTTGAAGTCGTCGACGTGCTCAAGACGTCGAATAAGACAGTCGTCAAAGGCAATCGCATTACGATCGGTGGGTACTGGGAAAGTCGCTCCGGTGACCTGTTCATGCTGTTCGCGTCCGGGAAGGACGAGGCAGCCTGGGATGACCCGGTCGAAATGACCGAGACGGCCGCGCACTATATTTCGCAGGCGCCGCCGATCGAATCGCCGGTAGAAAATCGCCTGACATACTTTCTCAAGTTTCTCGAGTTCTCCGACCCGCTCATTGCCGACGACGCCTTTGCCGAGTTTTCAAAAGCTCGATACAAAGATGTGCTTCCGCTGGCGAAACATTTGCCGCGAAAGAAAATCCGCGGCTGGGTCTTTTCTGAAGAGACGCCGCCGACACGAATCGGCTTTTACGGCTTGTTGCTGGGGCTGTGCGGTAACGAGCAAGATGCAGTCGACATGGAGCAACATATCGTCGCGAAGACGGATGGACCGCGATTCGGCATCGAGGGCGTTATGGCCGGCTATCTCCTGTTGCGGGGGGAGGCCGGTCTCGAACTTCTCAATCGCACCACACTTCACAACACCGACGCATCCGAAGGTGAACGTTACAGAGCGCTCCAAGCCGTGAGATTCATGTGGACCTATGCAGCGGGAAAAATCAACAAAGCCGCGTTGAAGGAATCGCTGCGAGGTCTGATCGAGCGTCCCGACGTTGCCGAGCTGGCGATCATCGACCTGGCCCGCTGGAAAGACTGGAGCATCCAAAGTCGGCTCGTGGAACTTTACGATTCAAAAACAGTCTACGCCGATCCCTCTCGCCGTGCCGGCATCAATAAGGCCATCATCCGTTACATGGTCGTCAGCACACGGTACAAACGCGACGAGACCAGCGAAGAGCCCCCTCCCGAGCACGTCACGAAAGGGAAGAGGTACGTGGCCCTACTCCGCGAGAAAGACCCCGATACGTTCGAAAAAGCAACGAAGTTTTTTCCGTATTGAGGCGCGGGAGAGTGCAATTCGCGGCAACCTTGCCCGGCCAATAAGTTGACAACGCAAGCTTCGGACCCAGCTCGACACGACCAGATGCACAGCCCTCACCGCCCGTTGTAGCATCGCTTTTGTGACAATCGAAGTCGGTGGCAGACAATCATTGCGAGCTTCGAATTTTGTCGATCGTGGCTGTCAGGGAGTCGTTCCAGTCGGCGTGGACGCGATCATCGGTAGTCAGCCGTGTGAGCACGGGAATCGCGGCGTCGGCTCTTGCTCCGATTGTGGCTAGGCCCATGAGGGAATGATGCCATCGAACAGGTGGACGAATGACATCTGGATCTAGACATTCCATAAACACTTCAACACATTTTGCGGCCAGTTCATCTGGAACGGTTGGCATCACTTGCGACAAGGCCCACGCAGCTTCAATACGAACATTTACGTTCGTGTCCTGAAGCGCAACGGCCAGATTGTCCGTAGCATCCTGCGCCTGTAGCCCGATATTGCCGAGGGCCTCGGCAGCTAACCAGCGAATACTAGCTGATTCGTCCTTGAGGGCGTCGGCAAGAAACGGGGCGAACAATTCACCGTGCGTTGTAAAATGCCTTGCCGTCCCAGCCGCGTATTTCCGAACCAATTCTGAATCATCTTTGAGTCCGTCGCGGAAGACGGCAATGGCATCGCTTTCGGCCTGTGCACCAACCGATGCACCAATTTCGATTAAGGCAAGAGCCGCGCTGATTCTCACACGTGGTTGACCATCTGCAAGTGCCGAATGAAGACGTGCAATGGCATCGCTTTCGTCCGAGACAATGTTCCCCAACGACTGTGCAGCCACGTAAGCCACGCCATCATCTTCGTCCGCCATCGCTCGCACTAATGCGGGAATTCCCATCTTTGCATCGGCGCCAAACTCGCCGAGCGCGCTGACTGCTTCCAACCTGACCGGCTGACTAGGATCACTTGTTGCGGCGCGTGAGAGCGGAATCACGGCCCTCTTGTCACGAATTCGATTCAGGCTCATGGCCGCTAGGAGGCGAATGTCATCATCCGCGTCGTGCAATGCCATCACGAGAGTATCGAAGCTTTGGCTGCCAAAACGGTCAATGGCTTCCCAATTTTTCGAGTTGCTGGTGAGCATACCCCCTGGTTCCCACTCTGAATCAAGAGCGCGCAACGCCCTCCAGATTCTCTGGTCTCCTGGACGCCTATGCGACGTGTATGCGATGGCAAGTAGTACGACGAATACCGTGACTACGGCCAGCGACCTGATGTGGCGACGTTGCATGGTTGGTCCTCGCTTGAATGATACTCCTATGTCTTGGAGCAAGGCAACAAGGAAGCGGCCGGCAGCTCGTGCCTTTGATTTCGAAAAAGTCAGCTTGCTGCCGGAATCGTTCGGCGACGCCTCTCGATCGAGATGTGTGCTAACGGCGCTGCGAAGCACGCCGCGTGTCGATATGATTGCGGATCGGCAGAAATCGGCGTGGTTATTGGCGGGGCACGAACAAGGAACGCGGCATGTTTGATCTCGAGGCGGTTCAAAGCGCACTCGGCGAATTTGGCGTCGATGGCTGGTTGTTGTACGACTTTCGCGGTAGCAACATTCTCGCGCGGCGCGTGCTCGATCTTGATCCGGACGACGTTGGTTCGCGGCGGTTCTATTATTCGGTGCCCGCGACCGGCAAGCCGCGAAAGCTGGTGCACCGCATCGAATCGAGCGTGCTCGACCATCTGCCGGGCGATAAAACCGTTTACTTGACCTGGCAGGAACTCGAAACTGCCGTCGAACAACTCGTCACTGGAATGAAAACTGTGGCGATGGAATACGCCCCGCGGGGCGGCAACCCCTACGTGGCCCGAGTCGACGCCGGAACCATCGAACTTGTGAACAGCTTTGGCGCCCAAGTCGTTTCTTCTGGCGATCTCATTCAGCGGTTCGAAGCGACTTGGGACGAAGATCAATGGCAGATGCACGTCGAGGCGGGCGAGCACACCACCGCCGCTTTTGACGTCGCATGGAAATTCATCGCCGACGGCGTCCGCAACAACGGCGCGGTCGAAGAAATCGACGTGCAGCGGGCGATTATGGACCGCTTCGCCGCATGCAGAATGACAACATATCATCCCCCCATCGTGGCGGTCGGGCCTCACAGCGGCGATCCCCATTACGAAACGGGCACCGGTAGTGAAACACAAATTCGCGAGGGAGATTTCGTGTTGATCGACCTGTGGGCCAAGCTCGACAAGCCTCGAGCCGTCTACAGCGACCTGACGCGCGTGGGCTACGTGGGGCAGACGGTGCCCGCCCGATACGAGGAAGTTTTCCAGATCGTCGCCGCAGCCCGGGATGCCGCCGTGGCCTGTGTCCACGAGGCGTTTGCTGCCGAAAAGCCGCTACAGGGCTGGGAAGTCGATCAGGCAACCCGCGACGTGATTTCGGCCGCCGGGTACGCAGACGCGTTCGTGCACCGCACGGGGCACAGCATCGGGCAAGAGACTCACGGCAACGGCGCCAACATGGACAATCTTGAAACACGCGAAGAACGGCTCGTGATGCGGCGCACCTGTTTCTCGGTCGAGCCGGGCATCTATTTACCCGAGTTCGGGATTCGCAGCGAAGTGAACGTGTTCGTCGACGGTACCGGCGAGGTGCACGTCACCGGTGGCCCAGTTCAAACGGCGGTCCTGCCGATCCAAGCCGATTTCTGATCCAGACGGACAGGCACGCCTTCGCGTACGAACATGCCTGGGTATGCAAAGTACCAATTCACTCGCCGGCGTCGGTGCGGGCCTTATCCTCTTGTGCCTGTGAGACGTCAGGATTGGGGGTGGCGTCCCCTTCTTCCAAGTTCATGATCCAGCGGACGGCTCCCTCGGTCGATTTGAGAAACGTGCTGTTCGTCCACGTGGCTGGATTGTGGCCCAGGTTCGTGTAAAAGACTTTGCCGTCGCCCCATTCCTTCGCCCAGGCCACCGGCACATGATACGCCTTCTTCGGCTCGCATTCGGCCATGTTGAGACTCATCAGCACCCGCACATTTTTCGGCTTCCAGTTGACGTACTGATAAATCTCGTCTTTGAACTGAAACTGTTTGCCGAACGGCCGCATGCCTGGATGATCGGTATCGTGGACGGTGATCGTGACGGTGTTGTTTGAATTCCAGGGATGACCTTTGAACGTTCCGCCGATGAGGTCCCGATACCACTTGTGTTCTGGCTTTTTTGTCCCGTAGGTGTCGGTGGCCGAGTGAAACCCGATGAAGCCGTGCCCTTTCTGCTTCAGCCAATCATTCACGAAGTATTCGCTCGTCGCGTCGGAAATGGGCAGCACGCCGGTCGTGTAGAACATGACGATGTCATAGTTTTTCAAATTCTCAGAAGTAAAATCGGCTTCACAGTTCTGCGTGCAATGCACCTCGAACAGGCCGGTCTGTTTTCCGAGCTGAGTCATGGCGATTTCCGCCGGTGCCAGCACGCCTTCCTTTCGGTGGACCGACCCGTGCCGAAACCCTCGGCTTTCGGTCAACATGAGCACGCGGGCTTCGTTGTCGGGTTTAGCCGCGCGCGACGGAGTGGCGATCATTGAGAAAACAGTGAGCAGCAGGGCAAGAACAACGGTTCGACGTATCATCGCGTGGGCTCCTGTCGGGAGATGCGGTGGATGTTCATTTCGAGTGCGGGTGGTGAGCATGTCTATCTAATTGGAATCGGAAAGGTCGGTGTCTGTCGTCAGCGTGCCGCCGCGTATACGCGGGCCCGGTCACGACAGAGCCCAGTGCTGATCCGAGAATTGCCAAACTCCGAATCATTCCATGATAGACGGAGCCCAGCGGTTCCCACAAGTAGCGGCCTGGCTGGTCGCGTTTTGCTGTCGCGACAGCAGTTTCATAGACTGCTGATATTCGAGCACGCCGTACGCAACCATTGCTGAGAAACTTGTTCCATAGCAACGGTAAGCCGCTTACCGGCGGGAGCCGGCGAGAATGTTGGCGACCATTTCGGGCTGACACGCCTCGCGAAGCTTGTTGCGCAGCGTCTCGAGCCGCTCGCACATTGCCACCCAGCGCTGGGCCGAATCGATCTTCATTTTGCGGCCGTCGATACCGAAGTTGGAGCGATCGCGCAAATAGGCGGTCATTTCGGCGATGATACTTTGAATATCGGGGCGGACCGGGCCTGCGTGCCGGCCCAGGATTTTGAAAACGTTGCCAGCGATCGTTTTGTAGCTGCCGAGGTCGCGAAGCAATGACTCGCGGCCGCCGTCGTAAGAGTTCAGTTCCCAGCTCGCCTCGGCTTTGAGGAACATGGCCAGCGCCTCGGTCTCTTTGCGTTCTCGCAGCAGTGCGTGCGCCTGTTTCAAGTAACGCTGTGCCGACTTCGACTTGTACAGCGACAAGACCGCGTACACGGCCGCCACGACGGCGAATATGCCCACGATTGACACGAAGATGAACGAAATGATTTTGAGAGTCGTGCCCATATCGACTTCTTTCCCGAGCGCTTAGGTTCGAATTCGCGTGGCGTAGTATAGCGAGCGCCGGCCGGCCGGTCACGGTCGATTCAACGGGTCGTGCCGGCCGTCGTTGCGACGGCCTCGTGGGCGCCGATGTCGTGCTCGTCGACTGGGTAGTTTCGGAACTGGATCGTGTAGTGTTCTTCGAACCATTGCTGAATGTCCGTTAGAGCCTCTTGATCAAACTCTGGCGCAACGTGGAACAGCTTGCCTTCGAAGTTGCGGCGAATTTCCCCGTCTTCGACGATGACTTCCCCGCCGCGGAGCACATACCGCGGCAGTTCGAACATCCGCTGGTAGTCTTCATCGGGGTTGTAAATGGTAATGTCGGCATCGGCACCCACACCGAGATGTCCTTTCGAACCCAGACCGAGCATGCGTGCGGGTGCCGCCCTGGTCACAATGGCGATCTCGTTCAGCGTGTACTCGCGATCAAGATCGGCCAACGTACAACGAGTGCGGACCGCTTCGGGAACACGCTTGAGAATTTCTTCGCGCCGCGTTCGATCCATCAGCAATGCGATGATTTCCGGGTACGCCATAAAGCTCGCGCCGTTGGGGTGATCGGTACTCATGGCAATCCGCCACGGATCGTCCACAAGCAGATACCATTCCAGCCCGATGGCCCATTGCAGCGAATGCACGAGGCTCGAATCCTTGTATGTGATCGGGACGATGCCGCAGCCGGCTTCCATTTCGATATCACCGCTGAACCATTTCCGCCCCGTCACGCGGTGCAAGAAGTAACCCAGCGGGCCGTCACCGGTCATCGACGTCGTCTCGGCGAACATCACCTGACCGACGTCGACGGTGATGTTCGGATGAGAATTGACGTACTCGGCCAGTTCCGGCACCTGCGAACAAAAGGTGCTCTGTTCGTCGGGGTGGCCGCCGTAGCTGTGGAACTGAATGTGCGTTAGGTGTCCACGCCGGCCTTCGAGGGACTTCATCGTTTCGAGAGTCGTCGTCCAGTTGCCGGGCATTCCCAAGTTGTTGCAGTGGATGTGAACCGGATGCGGCAATCGAAGATCGGCGACCGCTTGGGCAACACCGGAAATAATTTGCCGAGGCGTGACGTCGAAATGTTCTACCGTGTCGTCGATTCCAGTCACATTTCCGCCCGAAGCCTTCCAGACCTCGACGCCGCCGGGGTTGACGATTTTGGCGGCGTAGCCTTTGGCGGAGTTGAGCAACCAGGCCACATACGCCTTCAACCGGTCAGGCTCACCCGCTTGAAGTTGGCGCATGATGTAATGGTTGTTTCCCATCAACACGTAAAAACCTTTGTCGATGATGGGCGTATCTTGAAACTCCTCGTGGGCATGTCGGGCGGCCAACGGCGGAATGGCGGCGTCGAACGCCGTCGTGTATCCCAGCCCGGCATACAGGTATCCGGTGGCAAACGTGCTCGGTACGCTGCCGGTGGTTCCCGAGCGCGTGATCCGGGTCCGCCGCACCGGCTTCGCGAGCCGTTTGTCGTCGGGCATCATCTTGCGGGCGACATTCACTTTAGGCCCGGCGATGTGGCAATGCATGTCGACGCCGCCCGGCATGACAACCATCCCCTCGGCGTCGAGAACGCTGTCTGCCTGACGGGAGTGATCAGACCCTGAGGCCACCACGCGACCGTCTTCGACCCAGATGTCGCGCACTTCACCATCGATCCCATTAGCCGGGTCGTAGAGGGTGCCGCCGCGAACGCAAAGGAGTGTCATGCTGATTGATCGTTGTTGAAGTGTGCGTTGATGGAATGCGGTTGAAGACCATCGAGGTCTCGCCGGTTGTCGAAGCGATTCGTTGCGCGCTAGGCAGGTGAATCGCGCTGCGTTCACGATGTTCAGCCGGTCGCCGGTGCCAACTGTTTATCACGAATTCGCTTCTCGATCGCCTTGAGAATGTCGTAATCGCTCTTATAGGGTGATTCAAACGCGGGCCGCAAGGGAATGGGAATGTCGTCCATCCGGTAGACGGTCCCCGCCGTGTTGATGCCGTAGGTCGACGTGGTAAACGCCACAGTGGCCACCTTTGCCGTATCGCTCAATTTGGGGTCAAGCACCACCGACTTGATCGTCTTGAAGTGGTCGCGGGCCGGTTGGCTGAAGTTTGACATCGGGTCGGAAGCCACGATCAATGCCGCATCGGCTTCCCGGCGAGCCAATAGGTCGGACGTAGTGAATTCACCCGGATTGAACCGCGGGTAACCCCGACCGAGGTTCACACCAAAAGGATATCCCGTTGACCAGGAGACGACGTTGTCGGCACCGGTCACGTTTCCATGACCGCGCATCGGCTTGGCGACCCAGCGAGTATGGCGGTTCATGTCGCGAGCCAGTGCGAGGACCGCCTCGCTGTTAATATGCTTCCCGCGTGTCATCGTCACGCCCATGCCGAACAGAATCGCCCCAAACCGGGCTTGTTTCATCTGCTGCATGAGGTCTTTGAGCGTGTCGAGGGAAATACCGGTTTTGGCTTCGACGCTCTCATCGACGTCGAGACCCGCTGCCAAGCCGCGAAGTGCCCAGGCGAGTTCAAAGTCGGAACGCGGCTTGATCTGTAGGAAGATGTCGGCCGCCTTTGCACTTTTCGTTTTGCGAACGTCGATCAGAACGGCCGTACGATCCTTGCGTCCTCGGGGAACAAACTCTCCCTTGGGCATCAGGCTGTAGCGGGTGAAGTGACGCGGGTGACTCTCCGCCGGGTTGCCTCCCCAAAATATGAGAAAGTCGGCGCGATGCCTGATCTCACCCAACGAGCAGGTGACCTCACCCACGCCTTGAAAGGCCATTCCCGATGGACCGTGGCAGACGGACGTCGTCGTATCGACGTTGCCGCCAATCCAGTCGGTGATCGCCACCGCCACACGTTGTGCTTCGCTGGTCGTGTCGGATAAGCCGTAGGTGACGGGGTAAGTCGCATTCAAAAGAATCTCTGCCGCGACGTCGAAGGCTTCTTCGTACTTCGCCGGCCGGCCCTCGATGAGTGCTTCCGGTCGCTCTTCAATGTGGTGGTTGAAGAACCAAGCCTTGCCCAAAACACAGGCGTTCTTCGCCTTTGTGATCCGGTCGCCCTCGACGGTCAGTTCCATATCATCGCACACGCAACCGCAAAACGTGCACGTCGCGTCCTTGACGATCTTGAGCGGGTTCGAATCCGCTTCGGTTTGTTGTGGTGCAATGCTCATATGCTTTGAATTCAGCCGGTCCAATTCGGTTGTCCTGAGAATACAGTTTCCATCACAGCGAAAAAGTCAAAACTTAGGCCCGCTAAGTGTCACTCGCCGACATGCTTTTCGACGAACACATCGAGGCATTTGCTGGTTGGCATGCCGCTGCCGTGCGTCTCGCCGTGCATCAGTTGGCTCGATTTGTCGCCATAGCCGATGAACAGTAGTCCCGGCGGCAGTTCCGCTTTCCCCGACTTGCACGAGACGATCACGTCGCCCACGTCGTTCCACATGCGTACGAGATCACCGTCCTCGACACCGAGCGACTGCATGTCGTCGGGATTGATCTGTAGCGTGGTAATCTCCCCGACGTACGTGTCTTTCTCTTTGCCTTCGCACAGGCCGGTTCCCTGTTTGCTCGTGCGACCGGGGATCAATATGAATTCTTGTGGCATCGGCTGGCGTGTCAATTCTCGGTTCGTAGCATGGAATTCGTGGAATTGCGACCGATTCTCGCAGGGCGTCTCTGCTAGGTCAAACGTGCTGGATCGGGTGTTTTCTGTTTCGTTCTCGGGCGTGCCGGCTGACTCCCGCCCACTTTCACAAGATGGTCGGGAACGTACCGCTTGACGCCCCTCACCCCAGCCCTCTCCCCCGGAGGGAGAGGGAGTCGATTTAATGCCCCTCACCCCAGACCTCTCCCGGGGGAGAGGGAGTTGAGGCGTCGTTTTGAAGGCCCGCATTGGGTGTCATCAAAACTGCTGCCGGGACGATTCCTAATTCTGCCAGTTGGCTTTCCGGTATCCAGCCTTCACGGTCCCATCCACGGGCCAGGTTATAAGCGGCAATGAGTTTGTCGAGCTGGCGCTGGCTCAGAACGGCGCCCTCGCTGGCACCGTCGGGCAGAGGCTCGGTAAGGAAACGTTGTGGCAGTTTGTCTTCGCCCGGTTTCCAGCCTTGAGAAATGTTGTACCATTTGCGGGCAGCAACAATTCGAGTCGCCGTCCGCGTCAGTTCAGCCGGAGTGACGTCCCAGCCGGTGACCAGTTCGAGCATCTGGGCCATTTCCGCGAACCTGTCGTCGAAGACGCCGCGCAGAAACTTGCACAGGATGAGGGAATCCATGACGGCGGCTTCGTTTTCGGTTTCGATGGCGGCCGCAACCGATTCGGGGCCGGCGTGGAAGCGATCGACCGTTTCGGAAAAGTCGGCTTGGTAGGCGCCGGACCGATTGTGATCAGCCCCCCGCGTGCCGACCGCGAAACCCAGGGCCATCGTCTGCAGCGCGCGAGGCTCGTAACCCGGTATTTCCAAGCCTTTCACGTGCGGCGCAAACGCTTCCGAGCCTTGCCCAATTTCGTCCGCCGCCCTCCGGCTACCGTTGGCAAGCAGGTCGCCCAGGCCGGTTCGCGCTGAGATTTGCTTGAGACCGTCCAACAACCCGGCGCCGTTGCCAAAACGTAGCGCCGGTGCGTCGATCAACCCTCGCTCGGAACATTCCATGGCAAATGCAAGCGTCGCGCCGGCGCTAATGGTGTCGATTCCCAGTTCGTCGCACAGAGCCGAAGCCTCGAGAACGACGTTCGGATCAGAGATGCCGCATAACGGCCCGAGGGCGAACAGATTTTCGTATTCGAGTCGAACGCCCGACGCGCGTCCCGGCAATTGATAAATGTGCTCGCAGCCGATCGTACATGCGGCGCACGAGGCACGTGTCTTCCCGTGATTGGCGGCGAGAACTTCAGGCGACAGGGCAGCGGCCTCTGCGGTTGTGCCTCGCTGGAAGTTACGTGTTGGCAGGACGCCCAGCCGATTAAACATTAACAGGTTGCCGGCTGTGCCCAGTTCGCGATATTTGTCAACGGCCGGTCCGAACGACTTGCGTGAGAGGTCTTTGCTATAGGTGTTGAGTCGCCGGCTGTGCGCGAAACGCGTCGCTTGACTCCCCCGGACGGCGATCGCTTTGAGTTTCTTGGCTCCCATCACGGCACCCAACCCCCCACGGCCGGCGTGCCGCGCATTGTGGGAAATGGTCGCAAAGCGAACGAGGTTTTCACCGGCGGGGCCGATGGCCGCGATGTGATACGCTGAACCAATCTCCGACTTGAGGATATTGGCGGTCCGCTGGCTGGAACAGCCCCACGCTGCCGAAGCGTCGGCAAACCGCACGCCATCGGAATCGATCACGAGACTCGTCGGTGTCTCAGCCGCACCGATCACAACGATTGCGTCGTAACCGGTTGCCTTACCGGCGATCGCGAAATGCGACGACGACAGCGAATCATTGATCCGCCCGGTCAGGGGTGACTTGGCAACGACCGCAAACTTGGCGGACGTCGTCAGTGGACTGCCGACAAGCGGGCTGAACACGAAGATCAGTGGGGCATCGGCGGCCAGCGGATCGGGGCGGCCTTCAGTTTCTTCGAGCAAGAGCCAGGTGCCCAGCCCCGTGCCCCCGATACATCGCCTCAACACATCAGGCGGCAGCGCAACGGCTCGTGATTCACGATTCGTCAAATCGACGCGAAGGTAACGGCCGTGATAGCCGCAAGCGGAAATCGTCATCGCACACGCCAGTTGCAGGCCGACGCCGGCGCGACCGGTTCGGCTTGGGATCTCGGAAATTCCGGCCTTGTGATTTCAGAGGGTTCCGGCGCGGAGCAACAGTGGCTACTGGCTATATTGTATCATCCGCAAGCCCGTTTCCTAGTGCCTCGTCGAAGGGCCTGTTTGGGGTTGTCGTGATGAGATACCGCTCAAGTGTGAAACACGGTCAGGTACTCAAAAACGTTAGCCGCCGGCGTCAGCCGAGAGAATCAGCACGGTGTCGCCGTCATCAAGCGGCGTTTCGACGGCGGACGCGAACTGTTGACCGTTGATATTGGCCAAATACCCGTCCTTGAGGCGTCCGTTGGCGAAGCATGTGGTGGAAAGAGCCGGCAGCCGCTCGGCAACCTGAGCGAACAGCTCGCCTAAATTCGCTGCTTCGACGTCGAGTGACTCGACACCCGACCGCCGCCGTGCGATTCCGTAAAACTCGACTCGAACCGTCATAGGATGCAAGAGACCTCGCCACCCGAATAAATGGCCTAAATGCCGGCGTCCGGTATTGATCAAACGTCGAAACGCGTTAAACGACACGACCGTCAAACGAGTGCTGAAAAGTCGCTGATGCCAACCTCTTCACGGCTAATGAACGGCTCTCCGTAGGCAGCGCCGATCGACCAGCCCCAATAACGGGCGGGAGCGCGGATGTCATCGAGAGCCGTCGGGAATTCGTCCGAACGCCCGGTCACCAACTGGCTTTCGTAACAGCCGACCGCCTCCATTTTCCGTTCGAACGCTTCGCTGACATCGAACACGAATGACGGCTTGACGTGGTTTCGCAGGTGAACGCTGAGGAAGTAAAACTGATGTGGCGGCCAATAGCGCTCACCGGGCATGTCGGTTTTGCTCAGCTTGGCCCAAAAACGGGCGGCATCGGTCAGTTGGCTCGCGGCGACGTGATCGGGATGAGCGTCTTCCCAATAATGTGTCAAAAGCACTCGCGGACGCGTCATTCTGAGCACACCGGCCAGACGCTCGCGTGACTCGAGGTCGGCCACAATGCTTCGATTGGGAAGACCCAAATTGTCTCGCCAATCCAAGCCGAGAACAGCCGTTGCGCGATCGGTTTCTGCAGCACGAATCGAGGGGCTGCCGTAAGGGGTTGGCTCACCATCGGTTAAATCAAGTACACCCACCTTAAGCCCCAGTTCCCGGCAGCGGATCAGCGTTCCACCGACGCTGATCTCGGCGTCATCTGGATGGGCGACAACCGCCAAAACGTCGAGAGGAGCGTCGGCTTGATTCACAGTCCTGCCTCGAAACAAAATCAGTCTGGACGCAACTCGCCAGATGTGCGAAAACCCGGCACACCCACTTCTCACTCAACTGCCAATTGCTAGCCACTATCATACATGCCAGCCCCGCCGCCGTCTCGGCAATCGCCGAATCGGTACCAGGAGGACTCTGTCGATGCGTCTGAACCTATTCGTGGCAGCAATCTTCGCAGCGACCAGTCTTTCTCTCAGTGGCTGCGCCATGTTCGAAGCCGCCCAGGAAACATCGCGACAGTCGTTTCGGGCCCTCAGGGCCAAGTCGAGCGACTACCGCGACTGGAACGAAGACGAAGAGGACGAATTCGCTTATGTGGGTGAAATTGCCCGCGGGCACGAGCCGCCGGAAAAACAGTCCGATCAATGGTATCGCCGCTGGTTCATGTCCGCCCAGGCACGCAACATTGAGAAGAATCTGGGCGTCGAGTAGATTCTGGCGCGAGGCTCCAAGCGATTCAGGATTTCTTTTTCGTCGTCCGCTTGGGGCGCCCAGGGGTAGGATCTTCGGCCTCATTCAGGCCCAACACGCGCGCGACCGAATCCAGCAACAAGTCCATGGCAAAGGGCTTGCGCAGGTAATCGTCGGCACCCAGCATCTCAGCGTAGGCTTTGTGCCGCCCGCCTTCGTTTGCGGTAATCATGATGACACGCGGCGGGTCTTCACGTCTGGCGAGAAACTCCAAGATTGGAAATCCGCCCATTCGCGGCATCATCATGTCGGTGATGACCAGATCGAGGTCTTCGCTTTCGATGATTTTTTGACCCTGAATTCCGTTCGGCGCGTCAAGTACGTTGTACCCGGCCGAGCCGAGAACACCCTGAATCGTCGTCGAGATTTCGCGATCATCCTCGATGAGAAGAATCGTCTTGGGGGATGTCATGGTTCCCTAACGTCCTAACCCGGTCAAACCGGAATGTGCCCACGGTGGCGTGATTCACGTGCGGTTTCATGTTGTGGACGGCATTTCGCCTGTGAGCCATTGCCGTACTCTAGCGGTTTGGGCTCGCCGTTCACCTCGTCGTGGCGGTTGCTCACGCGAGAGATCGCAAGTGACTGCTGTCAATCAGCCGGTCCCGAATTGGGCGGTCTGTTTCAACCGGCATCAGCCAACTATGGTAGGACCGTCACCGGCTATTCTCAAGCTCAAGCGGATTGAGCACGAGTCCCGACAGCAGTTTCGGATAGAAGTATGTACTCTTAGGCGGCATACGCTCGAATTCTGAGGCAATCTCCTCAACATGTTCGATCGTGGCTGGAGCGACAAGACAGGCGAGCTGACATGATTTGTCTGAAATCGCCGTCGTCACTTCGTCCATCAAATGCACGTACTGGCACTTTTGTTCCGAGCCGGTATAGGCGGAACCGACCAGTTCATCGAGTACCAACCGGTGCAGCAGGCTGACTCCCAACGACCGCCAGCAATCGCTCTGCTCGCTCGCCAGCGATGACATCGAAGAGGCGTCGACCATACGGGCAAACAACCACACTCCGTCGGCTGAGCCGCAGAAGCCGAACACGCCCTGGCCCCCGTCGGCTGCCATCTTTTCCCACGTCGCCCGAGCGGCCTGTTCGCCGGTTCCCATTTCCTCCAGCGTCAGATGTTTTCCCAGCGCCGTTTTAAGGTCGGCGGATGTCAATTCCGGCAGTCCGGAGATCAGCCGGTGCGTGGGCAAAATCGCCAAGCCGGGGTCGTCCATGCCGACAAAATGCATCAACACAAAATTCGCGGGATGCGCATCGTCAGAGAGTTTTCCCTCTGATTTGAGCCAATTTCGGTAGTTGAGTGCCGTCTCGTAGCGGTGATGGCCATCGGCGATAAAAACAGGTTTGGCTCGAAGGTGCTCGCGAACGGCGCTGATCGTCTGTTGGTCGGCGACCGGCCAAAGGCGATGCAGGACGCCCAAGTCGTCGGTCGCTTCCAGCGGCGTCACTCCGGCAATCGCCTGTTCGAGCGGTGCCTGTGTGACCTCCTGCCGATCGGGATAAAGACCGAAGATCGGTGACAGGTTGGTCTGGCAGGCTTTTGTCAGCGCCAACCGGTCGGCCTTGGGGCCCGACATCGTCTGCTCGTGCGGATAGACTTGTCCCGTGCCAAATTCCTCAATTCTGATTCGGCCCAAGAACCCCTTGCGCACATACTGCGTTCCTTCCCACTCGAACGATTGATGGTAAACGTAGAGCGCGTCTTCGCGTTCCCGCGCAAGAATTCCTTCGGACTTCCAGTGCCTCAAGAAGGAAGCAGCCCGATCGTACCGCGCATCAGTGCTTTCGTCACCCACTTCATCCCGATTCAGAATCAGACGTATGACGTTGCAGGGGTGCAATTCGTACAGCGCCTTCTGTTCTTCGCCGCCGATGACGTCGTACGGCGGAGCGGTGACTTCGGCCAGACTGCCCACTTGAGAGATGTCATATCGCCATCCGCGAAGCGCATGTACGTCAACCATGAGTCGTTATCCGTATCTGTTTTGAATGTGATTCGATCACTGCTCTCGAGGCCATCGCAAAACCCAGCTTAGGTGGGCTTTGACTTCGCAAATAAACCGTTCGTGTCGTCCATCAGAAGGTTTCAGGGCCATTTCTTGAATGAACCGCATCGTTACATCAATGCCAACGCGATAACAACCTGCCTAATCGTCATTCCGTAAATGGTTTCTGCTCCAGTCTTCCGCGTGCAGAGCGAACAAAACTTGACACCTGCTCGATGTCTTTTACGCCCGGACGCGACTCAACACCGCTCGAAACGTCGATGCCCCAGGGCCGAACTTCGGCGATGGCCTGCGAAATGTTTACCGCGTTCAACCCACCTGCCAACACGATCGGAGGCCACTCGTCGTAGCGGTATTCGCTTCGAATGACGGTTCGAGGGGCCTGTTTTCCTGAACCACCATACATTCCATCGACCTTCGCGTCGATGAGACACGCGTCCAGACCGACGCCCAGTTCTTTGCACCTTTCTAACTGAACCGTGAGTGCGGCAAATCCCTGTTCTCCGAGCCGATAGGCGCGGATGAATCGTAAATCGGGATTGGCTGATGCAAGCTCGGCAAGCTGTTCGGGCGGCTCGTCACCATGCAGTTGAACAGTACGAATGGCGCATTCTCGGCAAGTCCGCAGAATCTCATCAACGGAGTGATTGACAAACAGGCCGACCGGCTCCACATTCTCGGGCAAATCCGATACGATTTTGGCAGCGATCTCAATGGAAACCGAGCGCGGAGAACGGCCGTAAAAATTCAGGCCGATCGCGTCCGGGCCGAGTTGAGCCACCTCCCGCGCGTTCTGAGTGTCGTTGAGGCCGCAGATCTTGATCCACATGGTTTCGCGTCGAAAAAAAGGTGGTCGATGGGCATAGGCCCGCGCCCACCATTCTGCACCGTTTTCCGCTCGAAGAAAAGTGTCTGCGACGAATGGGAGACAAGGATTTCTTGGACTCACCGACGGTCTGCGACCGTACGCAAAACCGATGATCGAAGAATCATCCTAACTTTTAGCATTCCGGCCCCATATGAACAACATCGACGACAGGCTTGCCGAGTTGAATCTTGACGGGCTCTTCACGCTTCCACTCGGGGAATCCGCATGAACATTGTGATTCTCGGCGCCGGTACGGTCGGCACGTCGATCGCCGAGACTCTGTGCGAGCACGGCCAAAACGTGTGCATTGTCGATGCATCGCGAAAAGCCCTCGAGCGGGTCGAGGAAAGCCTCGACGTTCGGTCGGTGTGTGGATCGGCCTGCGAGGCGATCACGCTGTTCCAAGCCGGTGTACAGAGTGCCGATCTATGCCTGGGTGTGACAAGTCAAGATGAAGTGAATCTTGTGGGGGCCAGTCTCGCACGAGCCATGGGCGCGCGTCGAAGCGTGGCCCGGATGTTCAACCCGGCTTACCGCGATTCGAGCACATTCGATTACCGGCGGCATTTCGGTATCGATCGGCTTCTGAGTCTCGAGCATCTCACGGCCCTGGAGCTGGCCAAGGGAATCCGCACGCAAAGACTGTTGGGAATCGAGAACTTCGCGCGCGGTGAGATCGAAGTTCAGGAATTCGCCGTCGAGGCCGATTCCAAGGCGGTCAATGTTCCGCTTAAGAATTTAGATTTGCCCAAGGGCGTCCGCATCGGTCTGATTTCAAACGGCAAAGGAACGATCATCCCTGGTGCCGACGACATGATCGGCGCCGACGACCGCGTCACCCTCATCGGAACCGTCGACGATCTGGAAGACGTCAGAAAGCTCTTCGAACGAAAGGCACCTCCGCGATTGAACGTCATTATTGCCGGCGGGGGCGAGATCGGTCTACACGTCGCCAGGTTGCTCCAAGCGGGACGCTTCAACGTCGTTCTAATGGAGGACGATGACAAGCGATGCGAATACCTGGCCCAGCGACTCGACAAGACAACCGTTCTTCACGCCGATGGAACGCGAGTCAGCGAAATGCAGGAGGCACGCGTCGGCAAGGCCGACGTGTTTGTCGCGGCGACCGGGCACGACGAAGATAACATCGTCTGCGGAGTCGAAGCACGCGAATTGGGCAGCCGGCAGATCCTCACCGTCGTTCGACGACCCGACTACGCGAACGTCGTCGAGAAACTCGGCATCGACTTGGCCGTCAGCCCCCGCGACGTCATGGCCCGACAGGTTTTGGGTATGATCGAAGCCGGCCCCATCACCTGCCGAACTCCCATCTCCGGCGGTGATGCTGAGGTGTGGGAGATCGAAGTCAATCGCGGAGCCGCGATCACCGAGGCCCCGCTGAAAGACCTGGCTCTCCACCGCAGCCTGATTGCAGCCATCGAACGCGAAGATTTCATTCGCGTGCCCGGCGCCGACGATCAACTCACGCCGGGTGACACCGCAGTCGTGCTCGTTCAAACAGACAGCCGCGACGAAACGCTCAAACTGTTCGATTCCGGAAAACCGGGACGGAACGGCCGCTGACTCCCGCCAACGCGCCGATGGCCCGGCGCAAACATGAAACCGTTTCGGATGTTTCGGAAGTCACTGATGGACATTTTTGTCTCGGAGTTCATCACCGGCGGCGGTTGGCCTGATGCGCCGCCTCCGGTATCGCTGGTCCGAGAAGGACGGGCCATGCTCGCCGCCTTCGTCGCCGATGCCGCCGATCTCCCAGGCTGTCGGATTGTCACCACATGCGACAGCCGACTCGACGTGGAGCCGTTCGAACATGCGGACGTTGAAACCGCCGCCGTGAGCGGCCCGGCCGAGGAACGGCGCGTGTTCGGGCGCCTGGCCGGCCAGTGCGATGCGACGTTCGTCATCGCACCGGAATTCGAAAACATCCTCGCGGAGCGCCGGCATATTGTTGAATCCGTCGGTGGGCTGTTCCTCGGCTCGTCGCGGCAAGCCATCGAACTGTGTGCTGATAAACTTCACTTGGCAGAACACCTTCAGCGGCATTCGATCCCGACGATCGTCACAACGGCCCTGAACACCGCAGCACCGTTCACGCCGGGTGAGCCGCTCGTCGTCAAACAGCGGGACGGCGCGGGGTCACAAAATGTGTTTCTCGCACGTACGCGGCGCGAGTGGGACGCGGCGACCGAAGCGTTTCACGGTGCGCCCCGACACTCTGGGCCGATCGTGCAGTCGTACGTTTCCGGAAAGGCCCTCTCCGTGGCCGCGATCGTCGCGTCGGGCAATCACGACGTCGAAGTCCTACCCACAGGAGCGCAGCAACTCAGCGACGACGGTCGATTTCGGTACGCTGGCGGCTCGATCCCCGTCGCGCCTTCGCAAAACGATGAAGTGGAAGATCTCATCACCAAAGCGTGCAACGCCATCGCCGGACTGTCCGGATACATTGGGTTCGATTTGATTCTGCCGGACTCTGATGCGAACGAACCGATCATCGTCGAAATCAACCCTCGACTCACAACGGCTTACCTCGGGTATCGGACGTTGACGGAAAGCAATCTTGCCGAGCGAATCCTGTTCCCGGAACGGCCGTTCGTGCCCTTGAGTTGGAAAAACGGCCGCACAACGTTTCAAGCCAACGGAGAATGGACGTATCGGGAGAAAACGTAGAAGATGTTTAACACATTCATCTGGACGTGATCGTCCAGCGCCGTGGCGTCGCCGTTGACCGATCGGTGCGTGTTGACATACCGAGTGCTGCCGAATTGTTCGGCCCTCCGGTGAGCAGGTGTGTAGAGCTCGACTCTGATGATGTTGGGATCAAGTTTATTCGGCGGGTGTTAAGACGTGCCCTATCTCGGAATCGATATCGGCGGAGCCAACCTCAAGGCGGCCGACGCCGACGGCAATGCCCATGCCGAGGCTTTCGCGGTATGGAAGCAACCCGATCGGCTTGCCGAACGATTGGGCGAAATCTTGACGACGTTTCCCGCCACGACGGCTTTGGCCGTGACAATGACGGCAGAACTGGCGGACTGCTTCGAAACCAAGGCTGAGGGAGTCGACCGTATTCTCGCCGCGGTCGAACAGGCGGCTCAGTCGCTGCCGGTTTTCGTGTGGCAGACGGGAGCCGAGTTTGTCACGCCCGACGTGGCCCGCGACATTCCATTGCTCGTCGCAGCCGCCAACTGGCATGCGCTGGCGACGTGGGTCGGACGCGTCGTCCCGAAAGGAGCCGCGTTGCTGATCGACGTCGGCTCGACAACGGCCGATCTCATTCCGCTGCGCGACGGGATACCGGTCCCCACCGGATTGACCGACGTGGAGCGTCTGAAATCGGGCGAACTCGTTTACACGGGTGTAAGACGAACACCCTTGTGTGCCATCGCCGCTTCTGTTCCGTTCGGCGACGGTCAATGCCCGCTGGCGGCCGAGTTCTTCGCCACGACACTCGACGTCTACATCACCTTGGGTCATATCAACGAAGACGTCGCCGATTTTGATACGGCAAACGGACGCGCTGCAACGAAACCGGCCGCGCACGATCGTCTCGCGCGTTGTTTGTGTTGCGATCGAAACGAATTCTCGCTCGACGACGCGATGGCCGTGTGCCGATTCTTGGCCGACGCCCAACGGCAGACGGTCACCGAAGCGTTGAGCCGAGTCACGTCGGTTCTCAACGAACCCTATGACAACGTGCTCGTCTCGGGCAGCGGTGCGTTTCTAGCTGAGGACGTTCTCGACCGGCATCCGCTACTCAAAAATGTTCGCAGAACGTCACTCCGGGAATTGTTCGGCGACCGAATGTCGGAAGCCGCTTGCGCGATGGCGGTCGCTCGCCTGGCGACCGAGCGGCTTTCTGCGCAGACCACGCCACCGATCCAAAAACACTGATGCGTGGCTGAACCGTGTTTCGGGGACTGAATGTCAGAGCACGTCACGTTCGGCCAGTGTTTTTAGCATTTGGCCGCGTGGAAAAACGGCATCTACAGAGCGGCTAAAGTCGCACCATTTCGCCGTTACTAATTGAAGAATCAGCGTTTACATCGGATGAACTTCGCGGGAACCAGATGCGGCTTCGTGCCACGCTGCGGGTTTCCACAGCCAAGCGCGCGCCGAGTGCCCGGCGGACTGACCGAGAAACAACCGACGAAACTTCCGAAATACCAAGACGTTCTGAACATTTCCCGATGACTGTGCCGATGTAAAAGGGCGCAGGGCCCTGCATCTTCCAACGGCCCGCTCGAATTCTTTTGACGAACATTTCCGTAAATTGACCGAGCCATCCACGGCAGTTGCTGAACGAGGAGAGTTTTTGGAATGAGCGACGCTGCCCATCCCCTAAATGGCCCGCACTTTGTTTTGTCCTCAGACGGCGAGCTACTCGGAAACGATACGGCCGAGAACAGGGAACTTGTCCGGCGAATCCATGCCTGCGTGAATGCCTGCGACGGAATCTCAACCGACGAACTCGAATCCGGAATCATCCAGGACATGCGACGCGTGCTCGCCGAAGTGGTCCCGCTGCTTCAGTCGCAGGCACCAGGCCAGTCGAAAGCTCCGAGTTCGGCGCAACCGATCGTCGTTGAGCAGCGGAAATCTGCCAGACAGGCTGCTCACAACGTTCGCTGAGTTCTTCTCATCGCCAATAAGCGCTGCCACGGCTTTTCAAGCGCGGCGTGCGATTGCAGAGCACCGCTTGCGCTCGCCTGGAGCGATACAGTTGCATCCCAGGCCGCGCGTGCGATAATTGACCGTGATTCGATCCGGTCGATCTTTCGCGACTCATCGGCGGCGAAAAACCGTTGCCGTTCGTTCGCGTGCTCGTCTTTCAGCGCGCTGCAAGGTGCTCCGGCCGGATTCTCTGCGGGATGGTCCCGTCGATTCGTTCCTGTAGGTCTGTGACCTTTTGTGGCCACCCAGCCGAGCTGGGTCGATCGATCCGGGGAGAATTCTCAATGCATCGCGCCCGTTTTCCAATGTTCACCCGGCGAATGGCCGGCCTGTTGTTATGGATGGCATCACTCGTCGCGCTATTTGGTGCTCAATCGCAGGCGATGACGGCCGTGTCAAAGGCTGAGCCGGCACGTCTAAAGCCCGTCTCGCGCCATACCGATTTCTCGGAATGGATCACCAGCGTCGCCTTTTCACCGGATGGGAAACTCATCGCCGCCGGCAGCTACGACGAATTCGCGCTACTTGCTCCATCAAGCGACACACCAGCAAAAAAGCTGAAGACCAAAACAGGTTTCGCGAAGGCCATCACCTTTTCACCGGATGGAAAGCTGCTCGCGGTCGGCGGCTATCAGTCGCTGCAGCTCTGGAACGTGGACACGCTCGAGCGGGTTGGCGCGTTCGAAGGGCACGGGGGCTATGTCACCGGTTTGTCCTTTTCTCCCGACGGCCAGACGCTCGCCAGTTCGAGCGAAGATGAAATGATTCGGCTGTGGGACGTTGCCGGCGGAATGACCACGCGTACCATTACGGGGCATTCGTTTCCCGTCATGGACGTCGCGTTTTCTCCCGACGGTACGATGCTGGCTTCCGCAGCCGGCGATGCAACCAGAGTTACTAAACCGGGCGAGGTGAAAGTCTGGGATGTCGCCACCGGCAAAGAACGCGTCTCGCTCGTCGGCCACGAGAAAGTCGCGCTCTGCGTCGCGTTTTCGCCGGACGGAAAAACGCTGGTCTCCGGTAGCCAGGACGAAAAAGTCAACGTTTACGATCTTTCCGCCGGTAAGGCGTCCGGTTTTTTCGGCGGCCATAGCCGGCCGACGAACAGTGTTGTTTTCTCGCCGGACGGACGTGTCGTCATCAGCGGCAGCGGCGGCCGGGCACAAGGCAAGAATGAAATCAAAGTCTGGAACCCGGCGGACGGTGAAGAACTCGCCGGCGCCGAGGGACACAAACGCCGCGTGAGCTGCCTGGCGGTTTCTCCCGACGGCACCCGATTGGCATCGGGCAGTCACGACAAGACCCTCGTATTGTGGGATCTCAGCCCGTTTGTCGCATCGGCAGCACAGCCGGCTCAACCGATCGCGGCCTTGAAGCCGTCATCGACGCTGTTGGCCGCCGCAGACACAACAGAAACGAGCAACAAGACGGCCGACGCTCGCGCGGGCGGCCAACTGCGGGCCGGCATCATCGGCTTGGACACATCTCACGTACTAGCATTCACGAAGACTCTCAACGACGAGAACGCGCCGGCCGACGTCGCGAATTGCCGCGTCGTGGCCGCTTATCCGAAGGGCAGCCCCGACATCGAATCGAGCGTGACCCGCGTTCCCAAATACACCGAGCAGATCGAAGCGATGGGGGTCGAAATTGTCGAGTCGATCGACGAACTGCTGAAGAAAGTCGACGTTGTGTTTCTGGAGACCAACGACGGCCGTCCGCATCTGGAGCAGGTGTTGAAAGTCTTCAAGGCGGGCAAGCCGGTCTTTATCGACAAGCCGGTCGCCGGAACACTGGCCGACGCGGTCGCCATCTACTCCGCCGGCAAGCATTACGGCGTTCCGGTATTCTCATCGTCGTCGCTCAGATACAGCGAGGGGGCCCAAGCCGTTCGTAATGGCAGCGTTGGCAAAGTGCAAAGCTGCGAAACGTACAGCCCCTGCCATCTCGAAAAGACGCACCCCGACTTATTCTGGTACGGCATTCACGGCGTCGAGAATTTGTTTACCGTCATGGGCACCGGTTGCCAAACGGTAGCGCGCAGCGAAAGCACGCCCGAGCATGACTTCGTCGAAGCCACTTGGGACGGCGGACGCACGGGCATCTTTCGAGGCTACCGCAAAGGAGGGAAATCCGGCTACGGAGCGACCGCCGTCGGTGAGAAGGGCGAAGCCGATGCCGGCGGCTACAAGGGGTACCGGCCACTGGTCGTCGATATTGTCAAGTTCTTCCGCACGGGCAAGCCTCCGGTCAGCGCGGAAGAAACCATCGAGATCTATGCCTTCATGGAAGCCGCCGATCGGAGCAAACGCCTCGGCGGTGCCGAGGTTGCCCTGAAAAGCGTTCTCGCAACCGCCGAAGTCGCTGCGGCCAATCGATTGGCAGAACTTGATGACGAATTCGCCGCCCCTGCCGACAATCAACTCACGACCGCCGAGAAGTCCGATGGCTGGCAGTTGTTGTTCAACGGTAAGGATTACACCGGATGGAAATGCAACAACGACAAGCCCATCGCATCGAAAATCGAAAATGCTTCGCTCGTGCCGTACGAGTCGGGCGGATACCTGATCATTCACGAACAGCAGTTCGGCGATTTCATCTTTCAATGCGACGTGAAAATGGGCGAACAGTGCAACTCGGGTGTCTTCTTCCGCGTCGGAACGCCGACTGACCCCGTGCAAACCGGAATCGAAGCGCAAGTACAGACGGGTTCGGGAGCCGGCTATCACGACTTCGGCGCGTTGTACGACCTCGCCAAAACTTCGCACAACAACGTCCGGACGGGCGATGCCTGGAATACCTTTACGCTCACCTGCAAAGGACCGCTGATTACCGTCGCCGTCAACGGTGTCGCCATCACACACGCCAACTGTGACGAGTTCACCGAACCGGGCGCGCGTCCGGATGGTTCGAAGCACAAATTCAAAATGGCGCTCAAAGATTTCCCCCGCAAGGGCTACCTCGGCTTTCAAGACCACGGCCACAAGGTCTGGTTCAAGAACGTGAAAATCAAGCCACTGTAGAACGCGCGAAAGCAAAACAGCGTCGCGGGTGCCATGCTCTCACGTGAAGCGGGTGAGCATGATTTTCGCTATGCTGCTCGCGCGGCGACGAACGTCGGCAAGTGAGCCGAGCTGTGTCGGGGAAAGGCCCACAGTTGGCGCGGCTGGCTCCTTCCGAGTTTGGTGTCCCGGAATTCGCTGCTCCGAAGACGAGGCCGAGTTCGAATGAGTGTCACGAAAACTGCCCGCACCGCAGTCTTGAGTCTGCTCTGTGCCGCGTTCGCTTCTGCCGCCGCCTGGCGCGCATCCGCCGCAGATGATTCGTGGCGCGTTAAGGTTCTGGACAACAGCACTGCCGGAACCGGTTTGATTCAGGGCGCGGGGCGCGAAACTCTTCTCGCCGCGTGGAAGGTCAAGGCGCCGATCGAGCGCATTGCCGGCGGCCAGTTTTCGTTGGTCTATCCGCAGCCTGCGGTGTGGCGCGTGTGGTGTCACCGCGACGAAAAAGGGATCTTGAAGTGGCAGATCGAAACTCTCGACGACGCAAAGTGGACCGCGCGACAAATCCCCGCGGACGTTCCCAGCGATGGATGGCTAGAGGTCGAGGTTGTCATGGAACCGCGCGCCGTCACGTTGCAATTCGGCGGCAAGGCTCGAGGCCGCTTCGAACACGATGCCTACGCCGAACGGTTCAAGATGAATTTCACCAGCCGACAGACGGTCGAGGGAGGCCCCACGGTCAACAGCGAATATCGCGAGACGTCGCTTCAGACGATCTCCTACCCGTACAAGGTCGGCGCCGTCCCCGATGGGCCTGAAGACATTCGCCCGGAAGATGGCGCCTTGTGCTACATGGTCAACCCGGGGACGCCGAAGGCACCCCGCCAGGGAGAGGGAGACTTAATCGAGCGCACGGACGGCAGCCTGCTGATCGTCTGGACCGACTTTTTCGACGGTCTGGCACGAGACTACGCACCGGACCGAATATCCGCCCGAATTTCTACCGACGCCGGCAAGACTTGGGGCAAGCCGTGGACCATTGTCAAACCGCCAATGCCCTACCAGTTAAAAGGGCCTCCACCCGGCCAGCGATGGGGTGGTCCGTGGAGTGTGACGCGAAACGGGAAGGTCGAGCCGGCCGGCGGGCCTTCGCCGCGTCACCCGAGCCTACTCCGCGCCGGCAACGGTGATGTGCTTTTGGCGAACGTCGAACTGTTGCCCGACATGCCGATTGAAGGGCTGGTCGTCCGCCGCTCCTCGGACGATGGCTTAACGTGGAGCAAACCTCGACCGATGACGCCGATCAACGGCAACCGGCATCTTGCGAACTGCGCCTGCCTGCGAATGCTCAGTACCGGGCGCATGATTCTGTCATGCCGGGAGTACGTCGACGGAATCCGCTGGCCCTATTGCGTGTACTCCGACGATGACGGCCACACTTGGAAAGCGGGCCAACATGTGCCCGACCCCGGTTTGCCTCCCGAACAGAAAAGCGGGCAAAACGTCAATGAGCCGAGCGTGGCCGTGCTGGCCGATGGCCGACTCCTGATGACGATGCGTTCGATTGCCGGCGGTCAATTCTTCTCGTACTCAGACGACGGCGGCGAAACATGGACCAAGCCTCTCCTCTCGCCGCTGCGTGGCCGCTGCTCGCCGGCTGCGATTCGCCGAATCCCCGGAAGCGATGATGTTCTCGCAATTTGGAATTACGGCTTCACACACCGCAGCCCGCTCGTCTCGGCCATCTCCAGCGATGGCGGCTCGACTTGGAAGCATCTGAAACTCGTCGAACAAAACGAATATCACGGCTATTGCTACACGAGCATTACGTTCGTTAACGGCAAGGTGTATCTCACCTACTACCACTACCCCGGCTATAGTGCTCGTCAGCTCTTCGCGAGCGACGAAGATGATTTTCATTACCACGATCAGCGGTTGACGGTTCTGCCGATCGAGTGGTTTTACCGCGATGTCAGCGACTGACGGATCGCGCAGCAAGAATTCGGCAAAGCATTTGGCGGATGAACGTCTATGCCCCAGCCCAAACGAACGACGGCCAAAGGGCGAGGCTCGCAGTCGCGGGTGCCGAACCGGTTCGGGGCTTTGCACGCGGAATCCGACCTCGAACAGGTCCAGTTCGATGACGAATATCTCGACGAACTGTCACACCCGCGAACCGAGTTCATTGCCGACGACTCGCGAAACGTCATCAGCGAAAACGACAGTCCCGACGTCCCCTTTCGCTACAGTCTGAACCCCTACCGAGGCTGCGAACACGGCTGCGCGTATTGCTACGCGCGTCCGACACACGAATACTTCGGTCTGAGCGCCGGGCTCGATTTCGAAACGAAGATCTTCGTCAAAGAACGCGCCCCCGAGTTGCTGCGCGACTGGCTGAACCGTAGCGATTGGCAACCGGAGATGATCGCTTTTTCCGGCGTGACCGACTGTTATCAGCCGGCAGAACGTCGTTACCAACTGACACGTCGCTGCCTGGAAGTGGCGCTCGAAGCACGGCAACCGATCGGCATCGTCACTAAGAACGCGCTCGTGCTCCGCGATCTGGACATCCTGGCAGCGATGGCCGAGTCGGGCATCGTTCATGTCCGTTTGAGTGTGACAACGCTCGACGCCAGTTTAGCCAACACACTCGAGCCGCGTACGAGCACGCCTGAGGCCAGGCTCGGCGCCATTGGGGAACTGAGCGCCGCCGGAGTTCCCGCGTCGGTGATGGTCGCGCCGGTCATCCCCGGACTCAACGACAGCGAGATTCCTAAGCTGCTCGAAGCGGCCGCCGAAGCGGGAGCCAAGTCGGCCGGCTACATCCTACTCAGGCTGCCGCTGACCGTACGGCCCGTGTTTCTCGAGTGGCTCGAACAGCACGAACCAACGCGCATGTCCCGCGTCGAATCGTACGTCCGATCGACGCGCGACGGCCGGCTCAACGAAACCGGCTTCGGCCGGCGAATGCGCGGCAGCGGCCCGATCGCCGACCAGATCAAGAAGACGTTCGAAGTCTTCTCGCGCCGCTACGGTCTGGACGAAAAGCCCAAGCCGCTCGATACGTCGCAGTTTCGCCCACCACGCGACTCGTCGGGTCAACGCAGGCTGTTTTGAAGACCAACAAGACACGCCCAAAGCTGAGGGCGCGACGCGCGTGATACATCATTCCAGCCCGGCAAACTCCGGACCGTATCGAGCAAGACCGTGATATCCGGCGAGCATGCCTGGTACCAGTTCGATCGCCATAAAGGCTTCATCGGCACCGTATTCGTTGCCAATGCCGAGCCGACTCGCCGGCTGAAAGCCGAAACGCGGGTAGTAAGTCGGATGGCCCAGCACGACGACCAAGGTGTATTCCGCCTCGCGGCAGGCTGCGATGCCCGCTTCGATAAGTCGCGCGCCGATGCCTTGCCGTTGATGTGCCGGCACGACGGCAACCGGCGCCAGTCCCACAGCCCTGACATCGGATACAGCGGGTTCCAACGTCACGGGACTGAAGGCAACATGGCCCACGATCTTCGAATCGAGTTCGGCCACCAGCGACACGCAGAGATTCCCGGTTTCTCTAAGCCGTTCGACAAGCTCGGCTTCGCTGGCGGTGGGAAATGCCGATACGTGAACGGCTCGAATTGCGCCGATGTCGCTTCCGTCTTCGGTTCGAATGATTTCGGTTGCGCTCACAATACAACTCGTACTCAGCCATGTTTTAGTGGGGGGTGCCCCACTCCGTATCACAATCCTAATACTGGTCGCGTACCAGTCGCTTTCTTACTTTCGTTGCCGGCCGACATATTGGCAGCGTCACGCCGTTGAGTGCCTCAATGCCCAGGCGCGCCGCATCTGATTCTCGTCAACTACTGGCGCTGCGGTACGAGATGAGCGACCAGCGAAAGACGGCTCGGGATACGATCAAGGCTCCGACCGCCGATGCGAAGGCGACGAGTGTAATCCACGAGGGGTCGAGCGCTTTGTCGAGCAGAACACGGGCGGGAACGGTGACGACGAGCAGAATGGGAACGACGTACGAAAAGGCGAATCGTAATGCTTCTCCCGTGGGTGACCCGCTGTAAATGCTTCTCGGATAACGGGCGAAGACCGTGATGTAGAACCAGAAGTCGTACAGCCCCTGATTGCGGCCGAACCAGACACTCGTGCTGGCCAGCATCAACATCAAGCTGTAGAACAGCGTCACCCCGACCGCGATGAGCAGCGCGAACAGAACAATCTGCGCAGGCGTGGGCACTCGGCCCAATTCCCACAACGAGTATCCGAGCAGCGAACCGGCCAGCACAATGTGGTTAAGATTCGCCAGTTCAAGCTTCTCAAATGAGATGAGAAACTGCGTGTCGATCGGCTTGAGTAGCGCAAAGTCGAGGTTGCCCGTGCGGATGAGTTCGCTGAAGTTGGCGCAGTTCGGCATGAAAAACGTCTCGACGATCGCATTGACCAGCATGCCCGTCGCCATAAACGCGAAGTATTCCGGTCGGCTCCAATCGTTGATCGTCTTCACGCTGCGGAAGATGATTTCGAATAATGTGATCTGCGCGGCGAACCAAAACGTCCGCGTCACCAGCGTGATAATGAAGTTGCTGCGAAACGTCATCTCGCGCACCAGCGAGTTTCGCAGAAACGTCAGGAAAACTCGGCGATAGGAGGGATGTGACATGCGGATTCGATCGCCGATCAACAAGCCGGCCGAAAACAGGGCCGGCGTTTGAGAATCAATTTCTTTGATCAATTCGAGCCGGCCATCAGCTCGTAAACTCGACGCCCCGCTCACCGGTGATTACGTCGCCAATGATCCATGAATCGATGCCCTGCCCGGCCAACAATGACCGAACCGTTTCGGAAGCATCCGCTGCGACGACGAGTGAATAGCCGATGCCCATGTTGAACACGCGGAACATCTCTGCTTCATCCACGGGGCCCAGTGATTGCAACCAGCCGAAGACCGGCGGAATATCCCAACTTCCGCGTTTCAGAGTGACGCGGCATTCGCCGTCTGCGGGCAGAATTCGTTCGATGTTCTCTTCGAGCCCGCCGCCGGTGATGTGGGCCATGCCATGCACGGCCGGCCGGCTCGCGTCATCGGCCATCACAGCGCTGACGGCCGCTGAGTAAATCCGCGTTGGTTCGAGTAGCGCTTCAATGACAGTCGAGTCCAATTCTTCCACGTGCTCATCGGGCTGTAACCCGGCCGATTCGAACACGACCTTGCGAACGAGGCTGAAACCGTTGGAATGTAAGCCGCTCGATGCCAGTCCGATGACCACGTCACCCGCTTCGATCGTCTCGCCGGTGAGAATCTCCTCACGTTCGACCACGCCGACGGCGAACCCGGCCATGTCGAAGTCGCCGGGAGCGTATAAGTCGGGCATGATCGCCGTCTCGCCGCCGAGCAGAGCGGCCTTCGCCTGAACGCAGCCGTCGCTGACTCCCTTGACGAGTTGCCCCAACAGTTCGGGGTTGTCCTTGCCGAGCGCAATGTAGTCCAGAAAGAACAACGGCTCAGCGCCCAGACACAGGCAGTCGTTAACGCACATCGCCACAAGATCGATGCCGATTGTCTCGTAGCGGCCGGCCATGATGGCGACCTTGATCTTGGTTCCGACGCCATCGGTTCCCGAGACCATTACGGGGTCGCGGTACCGCCGGGCCTCGTCATTGAGCCGAAACAGGCCCGCAAAACCGCCGGGCAACGGCATGACACGCTGCTGGTGCGGCCCGTGCGTACGCGTCAACAGTTCGGGAAGCTTTTGCATCGACTGCTGGTAAACGTCGAGATCGACACCGGCGGACTTGTAGGTGAGGTCTGACATCTTCTTTTGGCTGGTTTCCTTGATAGAGGTCCCAAGACCCTCTGCTGGTTAACGTGCGCCCCTCGATCGTCACGTCACCTTCCGACACAACCGGGTTTTGGGACGGCTTCCTCAGAGCCAGAGATCAATGTTCGGCTCTCATCATACACGCCCGGTCTGAGATTGTCATGATCGCCGCATACGAACGGCGCTCGAGCCCCGTTCATCGCGCATGAAACACTCCCGGGAGATCACTCGACTGGTGAGCGATTTCCCGGGAGGAATTTTCGGTCTGCCGATGAATCGGCGGTCTTAGCAGTTGTAATACAGGTCAAACTCGTACGGATGTGGACGCAACCGCAACGGATCGAGTTCTTCCTCTCGCTTCCAACCGACCCAGGTGTCGACGACGTCCTGGGTGAAGACATCGCCCTTGGTCAGGAATTCGTGATCCTGCTCCAGAGCGTCGATCGCCTCTTCCAGAGAAGCCGGCGTCGTGTTCGTCTCGGCCAACTCTTCGGGGCTCATGTCGTAGATGTCGCGATCGAGCGGACTACCCGGATCGATCTTGTTCTGCACACCGTCGATCATCGCCATCATCAAAGCGGTGAACATCAGGTATCCGTTGGCAGAGGGATCAGGGCAACGGAACTCGGCCCGCTTGGCCTTGGGACTCGGCGAGTACATCGGAATCCGCACGGCGGCCGAGCGGTTGCGTTGTGACATCGCCAAGGTGACCGGCGCTTCGAAACCCGGAACCAACCGGTGATACGAATTGACGGTCGGAGCAGCGAAGGCGAGAACGGCACGACCGTGCTTGAGAATTCCGCCCACGGCGTGCATCGCCGTTTCGCTCAAGCCCGCGTAGCCGTCGCCGGCGAATAGTGGCTGGCCTTCCTTCCAGAACGACATGTGCGTGTGCATGCCGGAGCCGTTGTCTTCGAAGATCGGCTTGGGCATGAACGTCACCGTCTTGCCGTGCCGCTTGGCGACGTTCTTGACGACGTACTTGTACCACATGAACTGGTCCGACATCTTCAGCAAGTCGGCGAACTTCATGTCGATTTCCGCCTGGCCGGCCGTTCCAACTTCGTGGTGATGGGCCTCGACGACAATACCGAGCTTCCGCATCTCGGCGACCATCTCGCCTCGCAGGTCGGCGAAGCTGTCGACCGGCGCGACCGGGAAGTAGCCGCCCTTGTAAGCCGGCTTGTGACCCAAGTTCGGCTCTTCGTAACGACCGGTGTTCCAGGCCGCCTCGACCGAGTCGATCTGGTACATCGCCCCGCTCTGCGTCGAGCTGTAGCGGATGTCGTCGAAGATGAAAAATTCCGGCTCCGGGCCGACGAAGCAAGTGTCGGCGATGCCGGTCTGCTGCAAGTAGGTGACGCCCTTGCGAGCGATATTCCGCGGATCACGCGTGTAGGCGTCGCGGGTGATCGGATCGACGATGTTGGCGATCACGCTGACCGTCGGCTCGGCGAAGAACGGATCGATGACCGCTGTGGCGGCATCGGGAACGGCCATCATGTCGGAGGCTTCAATTCCCTGCCATCCCCGGATCGACGAACCGTCGAACCCGAGACCTTCTTCAAACGTGCCCTCATCGAGCGTATCGGTTGGGTACGAGCAATGCTGCCAGGTTCCCAGAAAATCACAGAACTTCAGGTCGACTGTTTCGGCGTTGTTCTTTTTCGCGAAATCGAAAAATTCCTTCGGCGTCATGGTGTCTTGACTCCTCACTCTAATTAGATATTCAAACTGCGCATGTGCGTCGGACTGCCCAATAACGACGGGGCAGTTGCGTCGGATTCACCGTCACCCGAACTCGAGGCGAGCGCTCCCTCCATGCGTGGCAAGACGACACATGCGAGGCGAAACGACCTCTATAAGCCGCCGATAAAAGTGAATCGCGTGCACATCCTACAAGCGGAAATGCACAAATATCGTGCAGCCTGACTCTGTTTGCGACCGGCATTCATGCCGCTGATGCCGCTACGACAAGTCATTTCAAAGCCCAACCGTGGTCGATTCCGGCCCAAACCACTCAGGGCCGTCGCCCGCCATCGGCGCGCTTTGAAACGGATTCCGGTTCCGTTTTGACGTCGATTCCGCCCACTCGATTCGCCGGAAAACCAACAAAACTCAGTCGTTCCCAACGATTAGGCAGGCCAAAATCACTCCTGTCGTATGTAAAAACACCAGGATCCGGCCGGGAGACTCCGGCCGCCCGTGCGAAACAGCCGCAACGAAAATGGCACGAACCAGCGGCTCATGTCGTCGGTAACAATGTACGTGCCACCGATCGAAGCACTCGAAGTAGCAAACCCCGTGCCGACTCGATCGTTAGCAGCATACCCGGACGGGCCGGGACAATCCACTTTGGCGGCGGCAGAATTCGAAAATTGCTGTTATCATCGGCTGCCATGAGTAACCCAAAGCAAAAAGTCCTCTTCTTGTGTACCGGAAACTCGTGCCGCAGCCATATGGCAGAAGGCATGTTGCGCGATCTGGCGGGCGACCGATTTGAGAGCCTGTCTGCCGGTTCGAATCCGGCCGGTTACGTCCATCCGCTGGCAATCGAAACCATGAGGCTCATCGGCGTCGACATTTCGGATCAGCACAGCAAGTCGATCGACGAGTTCCTACCGCCCGCCGGCGAGCCGCCCGATTTGGTCATCAGCGTCTGCGACAACGCGGCCCGCGACTGCCCTGTTTTTCCGGGAAACGTCGACCGGCTGCACTGGCCGTTCGACGACCCGGCTCACGCGACAGGCACCGACAACGAAAAACGAGCCATCTTCATCTGCGTCCGCGACGAAATCCGAGCCGCGATTGAAGATTGGCTCGGGGCACAGGCTCAAGACGGCTGACTGGTTTCGTGAGCGGAAGAGCGGTCGTGGTACTGCCGAATCGTGCCGGGCGTCCCTTCGAACCCGCATAAAACTTCCAACCCGCATCGGGATGAGATTCTGTGATGATGACGGCGAATTCCAAGATCCCTTCGGTGCCGCCGGCCGTTGTCCTAGCATGGGAGCGAGCCGCCTCTTATGACCGCACGCTCTTTAAAACAGCGCGACCCTCGTCAACGTTGACCTATCTGTAACCAATAGCGAGAAGTCGCTTACAGAATCCCAAACCGTACTCCGTTTGATCTCTGCCATGACATTCGACGAGAATACCCGACGCGAAGAGTGTTGCACGCGATTCGACTGGGATATGCGCGCTCTCATGATCGTAGATGCGCTAACAGCTGGGTTGCCGATCCTGGCGTTCGTCTGGCTCGCATACGCCTCGACGCAAATCTCTCTACTATTCGTACCGGTAGTTTTTGCGCTCTCCTGGAATGCAACCACCGTGGTGAATGTGATTCACCGTGCCTACGACGCAATCTCTGGCAATGCCCCGGCGACGATAAGGTACGCGCGAACTAACGAATTCGCTGACGAGACGTAGCGCTGCTCAACGTGCGGTACGCGATAAGTCGGCTACTCGTCCATCGAGGGTTCGTGGCCATCCTCGTTTGCAGCGAACCAAGCCACGAGTCGTCCGCCGCCCGAAGACGTCATGCCGGCGCTCACGAGAATCTCTCCGCCCGACGTGAATTGAACGAAACGGACCGGGCCGTCGTGTTCGGTGAGCGTGAGCGTTTGTTGTCGGGTTTTCACGTCCCACAGGTTGACCGAGCCGTTTTCGCAGCCCGCCGCGAGGGTGCGACCGTCGGGCGAGAAAGCGACGGCGTGGATTCGACCGCAATTGTTCTGTAGCGTCGCGATGTTCTCGCCGGTCGCCGCGTTCCAAAGTTTCAACATCCGGTCGGCTCCCGCGGTGGCCACTTGGTTACCATCCGGCGAGAACGCAACCGAATCGATCCCCGCCTGATGACCTCTAAGAACCTGCGCCTCATTCCGTTCGTCCACGTCCCACAATCGTATCGTCTGGTCCTGGCTACCGCTCGCTAACGTCCGGCCGTCGGGAGAGAACGCCAGGCAGAGGACGTCGTTTGAGTGTCCGGGCAACTCGGCGACCCGTTCCCTGCCATCGACCTGCCAGAGCCTCACGACGTCGTCGTCCCCGCCGGCCGCGAGTAACGCGCCATCCGGTGAGTGAGCGACCGCCAGCGTATTGCCGGCGAAACGCTCTTCGGTACTGGCCTGATGTTTCGCTCGATTCAGCATCACAATGCTTCCGTGAATGCCCCCGCCGATGAGTTGGTTGGCGACGGGCGAGAAACTCATACAAGGAATTCCGTGCTCATAATCGATCGTCTCACCGGCGAGGAAACCTGACTGCGACAGATTCCAGAGGGCGACGCTTTCGCGCGATATCGCCGTAGACGTCGCCAGAGTATTGTCCGAATCGGCAAGCGCCGCAGCATAGATGGGCCGTGATACTTGCTGAACGTAATGCGTGGGTCGCTCCGATGGATGCGTCCAGAGCTTGAGCCTGCCGTCTGCGTCCGTGCTGGCGATTGAGGAACCGTCGGGCGAAATGGAAACCGACCAAGCACGGCTCGTGTGACCCCTGAGAACTCGTAGCGGCTGTTTCTGTTCAACGTCCCAGATGCGGATCGTCTGATCTTTGCTCGCAGAGACTAAGAACGAATCATCCGGTGCGAACGCGAGCCGTTGGACGACGTTTTCATGCCCTTCGAGCGTGGCAATCCGGCTCCCGGATTCCACATTCCAGAGCTTGACCGAGCGTTCGTCATCGGTCGTGGCGATCGTTTGGCCGTCGTGGCTGAAGGCGATGGCCAGCACGGTTCCCGCGTGTTGCGGCAAGCTGCCCGTCTGCTTCCAGGAATCGACGTCCCAGAGCCGGATGGTCCCATCGGATGTTGCGAGCCTCGTTCCGTCCGAAGAAAACGTCAGCGATCCGACGGTCCCCGAATGCTCAGAAAGTGTTCGCACACTTTGTCCCGTCTCGACGTCCCATATTCTGACGGTCTGATCCCGGCTGCCACTGGCGAGCGTGCGACCGTCGGGGCTCATCGCCAGACAATAGACATAGTTTTCGTGACCATGCAGAATGGCCTGTTCCCGACCGGAAGGCATGTGCCAAATGCGGACGGTCTTGTCATCGCTGCACGTCGCCAGCCGGCGACCGTCGGGCGAAAATCGGACTGAGTTCACTTCGCTCGTATGTCCCTGCAGTCGGGCGACGAGACGACCGTCTTCGACGTCCCACAAAGCGGCGGTCCCGTCCTTTGACACGGTGGCCAGCAGTTTGCCATCCGGTGAGAACTGGGAGTCATACACGTCGCCGTCGTGGGCCTGAATGGTCCAGCGGTCGCCGTGAGACAATCGCCACAAGTGCCGCCATTCGAAACTCCGCAAATTGGCTTGGCCGCCCTGCGGTCGATGCGCGTCGAGCAAGCCCAGGACTTGTGCCACGTTTCCGTTCGTCCAGGCATTCTGGGCCAATTTCATGTCGGCGGCGTAAAGGCGTTCGCGGACTTCGCGTTCCCGCTGTTTGGCCAAGCCGCCTTGATGCTCGGCCTCCGATCTCAGTTCATCAGCCAGCGTCAACGCCTGATTCAAAGACTGCACGTGCCACGCCGCGCCCACGAGCAGCGCGATCGATGCGGCGACCGTGACAAACAGTAGCGCCGCGGCCGTCGGTCGCCTGCGAATCCACTTCCAACTGCTGCCCACAAGCGAAAGCGGTCGCGCAGCCGTCGGCTCGCCATTCAAAAAACGCCCGAGATCGGCGGCGAGTGCGGCGGCGTCTGGATATCGCCGCGCGTGGTCTTTCTCCAAACACTTCAGGCAGATCGCCTCGAGGTCTCTGGGAATCGTGCGCCGAATGCGAGTCATCGGCGGCGGGTCGTCGTTGAGTACCTTCTGAAGCGTTTCGAGCAGCGAACTTCCAACGAACGGTGGTTTCCCGGCCAACAGTTCGTACAAGATGCAGCCCAGCGCGTGGACGTCGGTGTGCGGTCCCACGTCGCGGCTTCGGCCGTCTGCCTGCTCGGGAGCCATGTATTGCGGCGTTCCGATGATGATTCCGCTACGCGTCTGATCTTCTTGCAGTTCCAACACCTTCGCCAACCCGAAGTCGGTCAACTTCGGCGAGAAGGGAAGCTCACAATTCGCCTTCTTCAGAGGCGCGGTGTCGTCGAGCAAGATGTTGCCCGGCTTGATGTCGCGATGCAAAACGCCCTGCTGATGTGCGTGCTCGACGGCATCGGCCAACTGCTGGACGATTCCTGCCGCCGTCTCAACCGGTACTGGTTCTGTCTGCCGACGCAACCATTGGGTCAGCGACGGCCCTTCACAGTACGCCGTCGCGATATAACTCACCGGTCCGATCTGCGCCGCTTCCAGTACCGGTACAATGCCGGCGTGATCGAGGCCCGCGGCGACCTTCGCCTCCCGCACGAATCGCTCGTTGAGTTCGGGAGAAAGCACTGTCTCCGGGCGCGGAACCTTGAGCGCGATCTGACGCCCGAGCAACGGATCGGTCGCGAGAAACACGATGCCGTAACTGCCTCGGCCGACTTCACGAACAATTTCAAAACGGCCCAGGCGGCGGGTGTGGCTCTCGCTTTCCGGTGGCTTCGGCCTCCCATCCGTCTCGGGATCAACCGGTTCGAGCTGTCTCAACTGTTCGAGTAGTTCGAGGCATCGTGCCGCATCCTGCAAACGGTTGCGGACTTCGGGCTGCACGTCGTCTGGAAACGCAGCCGGGCCGAGCGGAAGATGGCCACCCTGCGCGAGCAACTCGTCGTATTCGGCGAGCAGCGATGCAAACTCCTCATCCGAATTTCCGAGTCTCTCGGAATTCATTGGGGCCGATCCATTTCCTGACGCAAACGCTCGACGGCCCGCGCCCACAGTTTCCGAGCCGCTTCCGGCGAGCAATCAAGAGCGTCGCCCATTTCGGGAAACGTCTTGCGTTTCTGATTGCGCAACTCGATCGCCATTCGATACTGGTCCGGTAGTCGGTCGAGAGCGACTTGCAACAATGCGACCTCTTCTCGCGCGATTCCGATTGTGCTTGGCGATGGACGATCACCCGGGGGTTCGTTGTGCAAGCCGAGACTCCCCAGCGGCACCTCGCGACGGACCGAGCGTTTCAATGCGTGTTGATCTCGGCGAAAGTTGGTCAGGTGGTTGACAAGAATCGTTCGTAGCCACGCGAGGATTTCGCCTTCCGACGAGCCGCGAAACGACGTGAAGTCACGGTGCGCCTTCAAAAATACGCTCTGCACCAAATCGGACGCACCGCCTTTGGCCCGAAGTTCGGGATCGAGTTCCCGATTCGCCACGAGCAGCAGGTAGTTGCGGTAAAAATCCAATATCTTGCCGAGCGCCTCCGACGATCCATCGCGCGCACCCGAAAGCCACTGCTCGACGTGCTCCGAGTGGCCGGTCTGAAACCCAATAACGCTCACAGGCTCTATCCCAAAGACACGAAAAACAGGCCGAAGCGGACGGCCCCTCTCAGAATTGGTCCCAAAACCTCTGGTGGACGGTGTCAACTCTTGATTCGTCGAGTCGAATTACACCACAAGCGGATTTTGAGACGGTCCTCTTGCAGTTGGTCCCAAAACCCTCTGATGGACGGTGTCAACTCTTGAATCGTCGAGTTGCAACGCACCACAACCGGGTTTTGGGACGGTCCTCATTAATCAAATTTACCCGAGGTTCCGACCGAGAGCAAGAAAATGCTGATCGGTCGCCTTACTTCGGAAATTCCGAGGTTTTCGCCGGTTCGCCACGTCCGGGATGACCCGGTCACCGTGTCCAAGAGGTGAGGGGCTTTACAGGATCGTATCATACGGGGAATACCGACATGCTTTTTCAGCGCCTGTTTTTGGCGGCCGTTTGCGTCGCTTCTGTGGCCGGATTGGGTCATGCCGCGCCAATTACATATAACTTTGTGGACTATGCTGCCGATCAAGCAGGCCACACGCTTTCGGGCACGATCACCACGGACGGGACGATCGGATTTCTGTCATCTGTGAACATCGCCTCCTACTCGGTCTCCATCGCCGGTCCACATCCCCAGTCTTGGACAAGCGGTGATGTGGGCGTCGACGTCGCGTTCTCTTCGGCCGACTCGATACAAGCGTTCGCCGATCGATTGGAATTTGACGCGTCTGCTCCGGGGGGCGGTTCTCCCCGAGGCTTCACGATCAGCTTCAACGATCCTATCAGCCCCGGAACTTTGTTCAGAACGCTTCGCTATCGGTCCGCGTTCTTAGCCGTAGCCCCGATCTACGAAGCGACAAATTCCGTTTCTCCACCGAGCTCGTGGAGCACGGTTTCACCCACAATGAACGGTACCACCGATTGGGTCATCGCAACTGCGGTCCCCGAACCGTCGACGCTTGCACTGCTCGGCTTAGGAGCCGCGGCGCTGTTGGGATATCGCTCGCATAGAAAACGCTCGAGCCGGCGCGGATGCTGAGATGCGTGCCGGAAGCTGCCTGTCCCGCGACAACGTGTTCGAATGTCTTTCTCTCCAGGCGTATCGAGCCGTCGTTACGATCGTCTGCGCCAGCATAATCGGCACGGCGATGGGCACCGCAAGCAACAAGTCGCGGTCACGAATCGACTTCGATCAAGCACGTTGTCGCGAACGCCGATGAAATCATCATCGTTGCCGACGGCAGATGGCCGTGCCAAGGCGGGTCTGCGCACGACCAACCGCCGACCGTACGTCGAATCCATCTAAGGATTCCGCGCGAGACGGCCTCTGGCGCGATCGAATGGGAATGAATGCCGCGCATCCGAAGATGTTGAGGCGATCAACCAAAGAGACGCCATGCGATTAGCGAACGTGTTTACTCCCATGCTGATGGGCATGCTGCTGGCCAACGCAGCTGATGTCCGCTGCGAAGAATATCTGCTAGACGCCCCGCTAGCCAGTCGGGTGTTCGACGATCACGGCCATCAAGAACACGCGCATAACCAGCCACACGGTTGCGGATACGAAGGCGCATGCGGTAGCCACGGCGGGCACGAGAACGAATTCTGCTGCGGGAGTTACGGCGGCAACTTTTGCGAAGAGATTTTTGATCCCGTTTCGCATACGCACTTCAGCCGGCGTGGCACGCCGCTGATTCACCTATTCTTTCTCGAACCGGCGGCGCTGCACCGCGACCTGTTTGTCGATTACCGCATCGGCAACAACGTCGACGGAAGCGCCGACGAACAAGAATTGGAAACGGAATTGGAGTGGGCGCTGACGAAACGGCTGGGTCTCGTCATCGAACTGCCGTTTCTTTCGCTGAATCCCGATGATGGCCGGACGACGGCCGGATTCGGCGACTTGGCGATTGCCGGGCGGGCGCTGCTTGTCGACGGCGATGAAACGATGTTGGCCGTAAACCTGGCGGTCAGCACGCCGACGGGCGACGACACACGCGGGCTGGGAGCCGGCGAGGCGGTCATCAGCCCTACAGTCTCCATTTGGCAAGACTTGGGCGACTGGTATTCGTTTCACGCGCAGTTCGGGCCGGAAATTGGCTTAGAAAGCGGCCAGACCGAAATGTTCTGGGCCGCCGCGCTGACCAAGTCGTTTCAAGGACCGGCGTTTTGCCGCGAATGTCACCACGCACATCATGACCATCACGACGACCACTTCAGCTGCGAAACCGACCACGGCGAGCATCTGCACTTCGAACCGGGACTGACCAGCTTCATTCTGGAACTCAACGGTTCGACCGGTCTCAGCGAACCCAATGATGGCCAGACGTTTTTCGAAATGATCCCTGGAATCAGCTACGTCCCTTGGGAGATGACCGAACTCCGGTTTGGTGTTCGCTTCCCACTCTATCAACCCGAGCGCCTCGACAACCAACTTATCTTCTCGTACATCCGCAACTTTTAACGGGACAAGACGACACGTTTAGATCGCCTCGATCCGCAGATTCTTTCTGCGTGTGTCTTGATGAACGTTTCTTGACCGTCGCGCTGACTCCCTCTCCCCGCGGGAGAGGGCTGGGGTGAGGGGCGTTTGGTATCTCGGCCCTCATCCTAACCTTCTCCCAGAGGGAGAAGGAATGTGAACGCGAGTCCGCTCACACTGACACGTTGATCTCGTAGCCTTTACGTTGCTCGCGGGCCTGCCATTGTTGGGCGTCTGTGTCGCCGACGATCTGCTCGGTTTCGGGGTTCCAGTTGAGCTTGCGTCCCAGTCGAATCGCGATATTCGCCAAGTGGCAGGTCGTCATCGCGCGGTGATGAGTGTGCACGTCACTAATGGGCTGGTCGTGGGTGACGACACACTCATAGAAATTCCGCATGTGGTCGCCGGGTTGCTTGCCTTTGTAAATATTCGAAATCGCGTCTTCCGGCAGCGGGTTTGACTCCAGATCTTCGACCGGTTTGCCCTTCAAGCGGCTGCGGCTCACGTGGAATCGGCCCTTGGTTCCCTCGAACAGAATGCCGTTCCCGTCGGGCGACGTGCTGGCGATCTGAATCTCGACGCCGCCCGCGAACATGCACTGGATGGTGAACTCGGTCGCCGCGTTGTATTCGTCGGCAACGGTGGGGCGTCCGTTTTCAAACGGAACCGGATGCACGGCGTGCAGGCCTTCGACGCTCACCGGGCCGGTGTTGTCCTTGCCGATCGCCCACTGTGCGATGTCGACGTGATGCGCGCCCCAATCCGTCATCTTGCCGCCGGAATACTCGTACCACCAGCGGAATTCGTAGTGACAGCGGCTCAGCGGGTACTTCCGCCCTTCTTGTTGGGGGCCTGAGATGTAGTCGACCAGCGGTGCTTGGCCGAGCCATTTCTCCCAGTTCAAGCCGCTCGGCACCGGCGCCTTGGGGAGCGAGCCGCTCTTGCTGGAGCCGCCGATATCGCAGACAGCCCGCTTGACGTCGCCGATGCGTCCATCGCGTATGATGGCGATCGCTTGCAGAAACCGTTGGCCCATTTCGCTACGCTGCTGCGTGCCGACTTGGAACACCCGGCCCGTTTCGTCGAGCACTTTGCGTATCTGTTTGCCTTCGTCGATCGTCAGTGTGAGCGGCTTCTCGCAATAAACGTCCTTGCCCGCCTGCATCGCTTCGATGGCGATCTTACTGTGCCAGTGGTCGGGCGTGACGATGGTCACAATCTCGACGTCTTTGCGGTCGAGAATCTTCCGGTAGTCTTCGTGAACAGCGACCTCCCGATCGAAACCCTTCTTGGCTTGGGCCTTCTTAACGATCTGCCGGCCACGCGAAGCATGATTAGCGTCGACGTCGCAAACGGCGACGCAGTCACCGAATTTGAGCGCATTCGGCCCCACACCTCCGCTCCAACGGTCGCCCGTGCCAATGCAGCCGATGATCGGCCGATCGTTCGCCTTCTTGAATGCGAACGCGCGATCGCTTCCTGTCGAGAACCAAAACGGCAACGACCCGGCCGCTGTTGCCGACGCCTTCAGAAAATCACGACGGTTTTGACGTTGTGCGCTCACGGAAATATCCTCGATCTAGGTTCTGGATTCTCGACTCGTGGGCAGGGCGATTGCCGAACGATTATCTTACCATCGGCAGCGTTTTCGAGCGGTTCAGTGTAATCGGGGCTGCCACCCGTTGCAAAACCGGCCTGACGCACTGAGCCGTCTTTGCCCGCCGCTTCTCAGGCAAACGCTTCAACGGACGGCGTTCCACATGGCGTTGATCATCTATGAACCCAGTGTGCATAACGTGCGTACATACCACAGCTTACAACATTCGGTTTGACTCCGCCCCGAATTGTGTCGTAAAATTGAGGGAGATGGATCGTACACATCTCAACGAAGGATTCGTTATTGGTCCGCAGCGTCACGTCTTGAGAGGGTCGCATTCACGACTTCCAGTCTGATGCTGCGCAGGTCGCGGGAGGAATCGAGATGAAACCTGTCCTCACGGGGAAAGACGCACTTCGCCGATTGTTCGCTGCTTCAACCGAGCAGACGTTCCAGAGCGAATTGGGAATTGTCGACCCGCCGCTCATCGACTACCTGGTCGACCTGCTGATGCGGTTTGTTGAGATGGATGCCATTTACCACGTTCGCAACACGCAAGGTCACAGGCTCGAAGAAGTGGCCGCTATGCTGCTCGAAGCCGAACAACGGCAATCCAAGCCTCAACGGGAAGTCTACCGGCACATCGGCGACTTCACACTCTTCTGGGCGGGCGTGTACCCCGAGGCGCTGCGTCGCCTGCAAGCGTCTGATCAGCAGGACCATCTGATCGACTACCTCGAGCACGGGAAGCGATCCTACTACATCGCCAGCACGTTCGACGACAAACCCTATGAAGAAGAGGCTCCCATTCTTCGCCGGCTGAGCCACGAATTCGAACTGTGCAGCTTCGGCTTGAACCGCGTTCGCCGCGAATGGGAAAACGAAGCCCACGACGGCCCCCCCCTCTTCGACCAAGCCGAACGAAACTAAGGGCCCGGATCGGGCCTGGGTTCGGTGGAACTGTTTGAGCAAGTCCGCACGAAACCCTTCGGGATTCGCGCTCGCACACTCGGCGTTCATTGCGAATCCTTCGAAAAGGCGTTGCGTGTGGCCCGGATCGGGCCTTGGTTCGGGGTGACCGGCTGAGCACGTCCGCACGAAACCCTGCGGGATTCCTGCTCGCAAACTTGGCGTTCATCGCGAATCCTTCGAAAAGGCGCTGCGCGGGGCCCGGATCGGGCCTTGGTTCGGGGTGACCGGCTGAGCACGTCCGCACGAAACCCTTCGGGATTCCTGCTCGCAAACTTGGCGTTCATCGCGAATCCTTCGAAAAGGCGTTGCGTGTGGCCCGGATCGGGCCTTGGTTCGGGGGGACCGGCTGAGCACGTCCGCACGAAACCCTTCGGGATTCCTGCTCGCAAACTTGGCGTTCATCGCGAATCGTTGGAAACGAACCTTGCGTCGAGTCCTGCCCAAGTGGCAAGAGCTAACAACTTGCAGCCTCACGTGGCAATTCCGTCAAATATCGTGTAGTATATCTATATATCGTGTTCCTGCCGTACACGGGAACTTGAAGCCGCGTCTTCAAGCCGTTTCCGTCCTACCAGCCTCCGTTTTGCAATTCCGAAACCCGTCGATCAGCCAATTACGCTGACAGGAGACGCCGCATGAAATCAAACACTCGGGCAATGGCGTGTGTGGTTGTGATGGCAGTGATCGGCTTGGCGGCGGCGATTGCCCACGTCGGCGCGGCTCCAGGCCGTTCCGAACAAGCTGCCAAGTCGACCAATGCACAGGCGGCCGAAGACGAGTCGCGAATTGTGGCCAGTGCCGAAGACGCCCGCATTCGTGCTCGGCTGTTGCACGATACGATTCACACTACGCTACGCGTGATCCATCGCGAGTTCTACCGCGAGGATGAGGGACTGCCCATTCCGTCACGCACGTTGAACACCGTCTTCAACGAGTTGACTCATGGGTGGAACATCAAATTCCGCTGGATGTCGGTCGACGCACGGGCGATGAGCATCGACCACGAGCCTCGCGACGACTTCGAGAGAGCAGCCGCCAAGGCGCTCGCCTCGGGCGAAGACGAGTTCGAAGCGGTGAGCGACGGCGTCTATCGCCGCGTCGGCCCGATCACGCTGGGTTCCGAATGCCTCAAGTGCCACCTCCCCAATCGCACGAGCACCCGCTCACGCACCGCCGGCCTCGTGATCAGCATGCCGCTCAAACAAAAGTAAGCGGTCTGCCGGAGACACTCTTTCGGCATTAGCGTACAATTCAGCCACGTCTTTACGATGTCATTCCTACGGTTGACGTGTTGGCTCGCTCTGCCGAACCTGGCCCTTGTTGCATAACTGCGACAGACGTCTGCCGCGGTCAAATCTTCATTTGAGCGATCCGAGAGATAACGTGAGCATACAGAAGAGACTCGCCGTTTTATTGCTGATCGTAGTTGGCGCCGTTGCGAATTTACTCTGGACGACTTTGATGGGGACGTCTTCCGGGTACCCCCAACCGCACACGCTGCCCGCGATCGTCGACGAAGACCTTTTGACCGTTTTGTCGGATCTCGAAGTCACACTGAGGGAGCACGCTCCGACAGTCGCAGAATCGCTCCAGCCTGGACTGAGCAATCAGGAGATCATGGAGTTGGAAGAAACGTACGGCTTTCAACTTACCGACGAGCTGCGCGCGCTCTACAAATGGCACAACGGCACGTCTTCGGAAACCGTTATCGATTTTATTCCCGGCCATCGGTTTTTGTCACTTGATGAAGCCGTTCGAGAACGTGTGGCGTTGCGTTCGGAGTTGAAAGAGAGCACCGTCCTTCAGCGAGCCGCCTATGATGCCGTCGCATCGCACATGACTCCGTGGCTCACTCTGCTCAGCGACGGAGCGGGCGACGGGTATTTTTATGACCCCACGAGGCAGTCCGCAGGTTGCGAAATTTTCTATACCATTACCGAATTAGGCCACTTTGTCTTCTATCCCTCGCTCAAGAATCTCCTTACGCAGATTCGCGACTGCTACGATTCGGGAGCCTACACCGTTGCGGTTGATGGAAGACGTTCGGATGAGGATTACGATGCATCATTTGCCATCCAGCGTAAATACGGTACCGAAATTGAAGATTGACGGTGCTCGATGATTGACGAGGCCCAATGATGCCGACAGTCGTTCGCATTGGAATCGCGGTCGTGATCTGTCCGGCGATTGCATTTATGGGGTTCGCGTCCTACTGCATGAACGCGCACCCCGTGCCGACATCGCAACTCGACTTGGTCGTCGACGGCATGCCGTCCGGGCACGTTGAGCGGTTGTTGGGTCGTCCAACAGGAATCAACACGTCCGGGGACGGGGCTGATTCTTGGGTCTTCAGTTCTCCATTCGTATGGTGCTACGTGACCGTGAGATTCTCGCCCCAGGGCGAAGTCGTAGGAATTGATCACGATCACTAGAGATGGTCTCACGACGCTCTGCTGGGCGACGTGTTTCCAATACGTGCCGAGTCACAGACGACGGCAGTCGAGCGATCAGCCAACTGATGCGGCAACCGACGGGATGTCGGACCGGCTCCCGACGTCAACGGTCTGCCCGTTGGGTTTTGATCACATAGCCGTACTGTGGGAATCCTCTTGCCTCCGGAAAGCCGAAATCAGACAATTCGACCAGTCGCTCTTCGTTCGCGGGGAGCGGAATTGAAACTGGAACTTCATCCCCCAAACAATGCACGGAGGAATGACATGACTCGCCTCGTTTCAACAATCGTTCTGTTGGCCGTCCTGTTCGCTGTACCTGCCTCTTCGTCCGCTCACCACGGCAGCGACGGTGTCGCGAACGACCATCGTCAATCGATTCGTGAGATCAAAGCACTCGTGAAGGAACTTCTGCGGAGAATCGAACGGCTTGAAGCCAGCCTGTCACAAGCTGAGGCACCTGTTGAAGCCGTGACGTCGATCAAACGTCTGGGCCTCGAATTGAAGCCACTTTCTCAAAGTGAACTCGGGCAACTTGTCAGCCGACACGACCGAGGCATGAAAATTGTAGGCGTCGAGGCGGGTAGCGCTGCTGCCGAGAGTGGCATTCGTGTGGGTGACATCTTAGTCGGCTTACATATCTGGGAAACGGGAACACGAGAGAACGTTGAGTACGCATTGAACAAAGCAATCACAGACAAGCTCAACTCACTCAAGTTCTACATTCTGCGAGATTCGCAGACGACCTACGGACACCTGCGACTGACACGCTAGCGCCGATGACTGCCGGTAGCGAGAAATCCTCTTTCGCTGGAGACGACCACTATGGCTGAGCGTCCTATCCCGCTCTTCCAATCCGGTGATCGCGCAAGATTGATTGAAGGTCCGTTCAAGACATTCGAAGGGGACGTTGACGCTGTTGATTACGAATGGGGTAAAGTTATTATTATCATCAACATCTTCGGCAAATCGGTCCCGTGCGAAGTTCTCGCCTCGGACCCTGAGATGATGTGAGAACGGCGCTGATCGGGTCGAGTCGATGCCCAAATCGCCGGTGCGGCTCTACCAGTGGGAATTGAGAGAACCAGAGTAGTGATACCGCTGAGAATTCGCTTGTCTCCGCATAGGCAAACGCGAATAATCGGAGTGACACGTTGTCGCGAATCGGCGGTTGGTACTTGCTTCGCGACGATTCTCGGGCAGAAGTTCTCGAAAAGTCAGGGTCACACAATGCGATCCGAATTTCTATTAGGCATCGCTGGTTTCGTCATCGTCATGACGGCACTCGTCGGAGGTCTGTTCCTAGCCTCTGTGTGCCACGAATTGCTGACGCCGAATCTGGATTTCGTGCACATGATTTGGCTGTGGATATGCGGGATTCCATTTTGGTGGCTTTTAGCCCAAACACGCTCCGACAAACCATTGGAGCATCCGGCAGCGACCTACGTCATCATGCTCCCACTAGGCGTGTTATTGGATGTGCTGTTTCGGCAGCTTGGCCCGGACAGTCCGTGGTTTTTCCCCTGCATGTTGATCGTCTGCGCGGTGTACTTCGAAACGGTAGAACGAGTCGTCCTCCCATTAATCCGCCGACGCGCTTCACACAATGACAGACACGATTGCCATCTTGGATGATGAGCCCGATCATTTGCACGCGATCGTGCCGCTGCTTCGTGGGCGACGGGTGGCGGTGTCCGACCGGAGAGCTGGCCCCGGCAAATCGCCTGCGCCGCCCTATCTCGTTCATTCACATGTGATTCAAAAACAAGCATGGTGACATATTTCAATATTCAAACGCATCGTCGATGCCCTACTCGGCCGCAAGCAACGATCGAAGGTGTTCGTGCTATCGAACCTCGAACCGCCTGACCGACTTGCTATCGACGCGAACGCCGAAGGAGTGTCGGTCGGCACATCGCGCCTCTCAACCGCATCTACCGAATACCTCATGCAGATTTGCGATGCCTATTGGGAGCGACTGGCTCAGCCGCCCGATGGTTCGCTCGAAGACGCGTTCTCAGAGGAGGCGATGCAACGCTACAACGAATACGTCAGCGCCGTGAATGAACTGGGAAGGCGAGGCTCAGACGTCCTCGAGTGGGCATGTTCACATTTGAACCATCCCGAATACGACGCGCGTGAGCAAGCTGCGTTTCTGGTGGGCGAGATCATTGCTCGCGACGACGTCGACGAGCCCACCGACGTCGTCATCGACGCCCTATCGAAACTTGCGATGCGGCCTGTCGAAGAAGACAACAAGGAAGCACAAGCGAACAGTTCGGCATTGATAGCATTGGGAAAGCTGGGCGACCGAAGAGGCATTCCCGCGATCCGCCATGTTCTTACGTCGCCGGAGTGGGAAGAGGACGATAATCAATTGATGGCCGCCGAAGCCTTGGAACAAATCTTAGGCGAATCGTTTGACGACAGCGATGTCGTTGAAGTGGCTCGAGACTGGCTCGCCGAGAATCCCGATCTTTGAGAAGACGGGGTTACAACGCGGTGCCCCAAATCCGCAATTCTGCCTGATGACAGACACAATTACCATTTTGGATGACGAGCCAGATCGTTTGCATGCGATGGTGCCGCTGCTTCGTGAGCGGCTTCCGGACGTCGACATCGTGACGTTCGACAACGCGCCCGGCATCAACGCCTGGCTGGCCGAGCATCTGCCCTCGTGTGTTCTGATCTGCCTCGACCACGACCTGATACTCATCGGCGGGCGCGACAACAAATACGAAGACAGCAAAGTGATCGATCCGGGAACGGGCCGCGACGTCGCCGACTTTCTCGCTACGCGCGACCCGGTTTGCCAGGTCATCATCCACACCACGAACACGCTCGCCCGCCCCGGCATGATCGCCGCGCTCGAGGACGCCGGCTGGGAAGTCTCCTATGTTTCTCCCTACGAAGACCTGCTTTGGATTCAAGAGGTGTGGGCGGACGCCGTAAGCGACGTTTTCGCGTAACGGGAGAATCAGGGAACATGACATCGGCGCAACGTCGTGAGCGTCTACGCGCGACGTGGCCGCATCCACTTTGCGGACACGATTTTTGTTTTGATCCGTTGGCGGAAGCCGTATAGAATCGCACCGTAGTTGGACGTCGTCCGTAATCGCGAAGGCCACGTTGCGATGGGGCAAGGCCGCGGACGACGTGCCGCATACGAGGTCGTTTAATTTTCGAGCTGTGCGCACGAGATGTCACATCGACGTAGTGAGTGCAGCGAATCTTGTCCTGCTGAGCCGTGGGCGCAGGAGTGTTGAGCAGTGAGCAAAAATGGTACATTCTGAGCAGACCGTATCGAGGCTGACGCCGAGCGACGAAGCGCAGATGGCGAAGCAGCGAGCCCTTCTTGAAGTCTACCTCGGCGACGCAGACTCGAGGAAGAATTATCAGTCGGCGGCGGGCAAGCTGGGCTTGCTTCGCGCCCTCCTGCAGCAAGAGGTCTTCCAGGCTCACCAGACGTACGAGCTGCAATGTATGGGAATTGTTCTGGGCGACGCATTCGTTCAGGCGTGGCAATTGCAATGGGTCATGGTCGAGGACGACTACGGACGAGACCCGGCCGTCAAGCTGGAGGGCACAACTCGCATCCTTTTTCCCCTGACCATGATTTCCAAGCGCGTCGAACGCGGGGAAGAAGTCGACGTATTCGAATTGTTCAATGGGGTTGCAGAGCAGCTCGAGCAAATGTGAAATGCCGGCGCCCAAGAGCGTACACCCCGGTAGCCACGCGTTAACCAAACAGCGAGATCGCGGTGCAGTCAGCCATTGGACAGCGTTTCAAGTCGCCGCGTGCGCAGCGAGTCGCCGCTGCGCTGGGGATTGTCACGATCGCCGCGGACGCTGTTTTCGTGACACACAGCCCATACGAACAGAGCAACCGCCTCGCTTTGGCGTTGGCTGCGTTCGCAATCCTCGTCGGCCTGACCGGCGGTGACCTCAGCTCGATCGGCCTAAGAGCGACTCCGAAGCAGGGCTGGCGGCCTTGGATTCGCACATCGATTATCATCGCCTTGATCGTCGCCGTCTGCATCGTTGTGGGCCTGGGGGCATGGCGGCTCACAGGTCACGAGATTCCCATTTTTTCGGTTTCACCGGCACAAATTGTTCCCCGATTCCTACACTCGTGCTTCGTTTATCCCGTGATGGAAGAGACGATCTACCGCGTCGTCGTGTGCGTCTCGTTGGCCGGCGCTCTTGGATGCCGACCCACGATCGCAGCCAGCGGCCTGTTGTTCGGAGCGCTTCACGTGGCCTACGGAAACCCCAGCCCCGAAAACCTTGTTGGCGGCTTCTTCCTCGCGTGGGCCTACATGAAAAGCGAATCTGTCCTGCTGCCTGTCTTGCTACACAGCATCGGCAACGCGATCGTCCTAGCCAGCCACGTGGTAGCGTGGTACGTTCTCAATACGAGGGGCTAAAAGCTCGCTCAATGTCATCGGTCGTCAGATATCCTTTGGGCACAATTCCGCCGTGAATACAAGACGCGAATCGATTGTTGTGTGGACGATTGCCGTCACGCTGGTGGCTGAGGCGATCACCTGTGCCCTGCGCTTCGGCACCGGCGCGACGGCCACCGAATTCAACAAGACGGCGCCGCTGCTCCTTCAAATTCACCACATGTTTTGGAGCGTGCCGCTACTGGCCGTGGTGCCGTTCGTGTGGCGCAGACCTCGGCTCAGCGGAACGCTGCTTGGCATCGGCTTGGGCCTGATTCTCAGCGACCTGGCGCACCACTTTCTCGTGCTCCCCTTGACCGTCGGAAACACCGGCTGGCACTGGCCGTAGCGGGACTCTGCGAGAGAGACTTGCTCGGGAAATCGGCAGTACCTAGCGTGCGTTGTTAGAATCTTCTTGCCCATGGCTCCGGCAATGCTGTTAGATCGACCCTTACTTAGCGGTTATCTGAACAGAGAGGTATCGCCGTGCCCACAGGCTCTGCCGTGATCGACATTCGCGCTGCCCCGGAAGCCGTATTCGACCTACTTCACGATTACTCCCGGCGTCTCGACTGGGATCCCTTTCTCCGCCAGGCGCGGCTGCTTGACGGCGCTCGCGTCGCTGATATCGGTGTCACGTCTCGTTGCATCGCACGGCGGGCCGTCGGTGGCATGGCCATGGATACGATTTACGTCTCCTTTACGCGACCTGTCGTGGCTGCCGTGAAAATGACACGCGGCCCGTTCATTTTCCGCTCGTTCGCCGCATCAATCCGTCAAGACCGCATCGACGACAACACGACTCGCGTCACTTACCACTACAATTTCGAGGCGCAACCACGGTTGCTCGCATTTCTCATCGAACCGATCGTCCGGCGCGTATTCCATCGCGAAACGCGTCAGCGGCTTGCGTCACTCAAGCGCTTTCTGGAAACTGAACGGCCCACACATCGCGGTCGCTGAATTGCACCGCGGGGAAATGTCTTACATTCGGTCGGCGGCAGACAGATAATCAGATCGGTCACACAATGACACAGTTCATCCCCCGCATGAACGATAAGACCGCCTGGTTACGCCGATTCAGCCACTCCGTCGTGCTCACCTTCGCCATGATCAGCTTGATCGCGGCGGCGAACAACGCCGTTTGGGCTGACCCGGCTTCCGGCAATGGCGGCGGCGCTCAACCCGATGTTCTCGAGTTGCTGATCAAAAAAACGCCGAAGCCGAATTATGGTGCGGCGGTTCCCGCTGAGATCACGGGGCGGGTGCTGCTCAACAGCGGCTCGGCGACGTCGGGAGCCGAGGGCGTGTCGGTGACCGATGGTTACTCGGTCGTCAAGACAGATGCAAAAGGAGCCTACACGCTCACGCCGAATGCCGATGCAGTTTTTGTCTTCATCACGCGGCCCACGAGGCTCGATGTTGTGGGCGACTGGTACAAACCGTTGGCTGAGACGGTCGACTTTGCGCTTGTGCCTGCTGCCGATGACGAGCAGGAATTCGTCTTCGTGCATGTTACTGATACGCACGTCTCTACGAACCCGCGTTCGGTGGCCGGACTGAGCCGCTTTGTGCGGGAAGTCAACGCGCTTGAGCCTAAGCCTCGGTTTGTCGTCAACAGCGGCGACCTGCTCAACCTGTCGAAGTCGCTCGAGAGTTCCCCGGCGGCGGGGCACGCCGGTTTTCGTAACTACGTGGGCATCATGAACCATCTGAGCATGCCCTGTTACAACGTGGCCGGTGACCACACGGATTCGTCGTATCGACTGGATGAGTTTCCGCGGGGCGATCACCGCTGTGGTAAGCCGATGTACTGGGAGTATCTTGGCCCGCATTTCTTTTCGTTCGAGTACGGCGCCATCCATTTCGTGTCGGTCGACTACGGTTACCACCTGGGCCGCATCCAGAGACTCGTCGGTGGCCGGCAGCGGGAGTACCCGACGCTCGAGGTTCAGCCGATGCACGTCAATTGGTTGCGTCGGGACATGTCACAGCGGACGCCGGGCACGTTCGTCATCACGTCATCGGAGTACGACTTGACCAAGCACTGCCCCGGCTTCTTGGAGATGGCCCGGCAGCATGACGTGAGGTTGCAATTGGTGGGCGATCACCACGTCGTTACATACAAGTCGCGGCCCGTCCCCTACCGTGTCGGCGGCGCACTGGCCGGTTGCTGGTGGAATCCCAAAGCCGACGGGCTCTGCCCCGACCTGTCACCGCAGGGATATCTGATCTACCGCGTGAAGGGCGAGAAGCTGGATCATTTTTACAAAGGTTTGGGGCAACGCCTGGCGATCGTTTCGCATCGTGTCGGCGACCTATGGCAGGGGCGGGTGGAAGTCCAGGCGCACGTGGTCCAGCCTCAGGCCGGCGAGACGCTACAGTATTCGCTGGACGGCGGCGGCTGGTTGCCGATGCGAGAAGTCGGTCGGCCGTTTTGCCGCGCGTTGTTTGCAGCGACCTTTGACACAACGTCACTTCCCGATGGGCTGTTGCATCTTAGCGTGAAGAGTACCGACGATGACGAGGTCCGCTCGCGAACGTTTGTCGTTGCGAACGGTAGCGAGGCGTCGCCGATCAAGGCCGATGCTACGCTGACGTTTGAGGTCGGTCCGGAGACCGGATGGACGCCCGCACGAGCACCGGCGGAAAAAGTCGACGTGCTATTCAACGGCCACGCCGTCGGAGTCGTCGAAGCCGACGCACGCAAGGAGTATTCATTTAACGTCGCTGCTTCACATTTGAGGAAGGCGAACACGGTGACGTTTCGCTTTTCGGCGCCCGGCGACGGCATGAGCCTGGGCAGTCCGGTCTTGAACGTCGCGGGGAAAACGTTTCGCGACCCCAGAGACGAGGCGATCAGACACGTTCGAACCGGACACTGGGGCGAAGCCGCCGCCGATTGGGGCGGCTTCATCGCCGGTGACGCTGAGCCCCCCGATGAAACCCCGTTCCACCGCAGGCAGAATGTTTTCTGCTTCGTCTTACGCGACGAGAAGTGACGTCACTGGCCCTGATGGTGGAGAACGACATCAACGGCGACGAAAGACGTCTGCAACCGGTGTGAATTCGAGATCGTCGTCGAGCGGAAAAATGGGCCTCGCGCAGCGGGTGTGCCCCAGGCTTCTCAAGTTCGCACTGGTCGACCCCGGTGCGTCGACGTTGATCAGTTGTCCGCACCAGTCGGCGAACATGTGAGGCTCGCAGTGCGGCGACTTCACGACAACCAGGTCGAACTGTTGTGGGTCTTGCCCGTTCGCGTAGAACCACGAACGATCGAACAGACTGACGGGCCGGGTTCCCACGACGAGGGTGTAGTTGTTGGACTCGAGCACGGCGGTGTCGCCGGAGTTCCAGTGCCAACCGAACGATTCACTACGAAACTCGCCATCAGAAAGCAGACGAACGCGGGCTTCAACTTCCAGCGGCTCGTACCGGGCCGGGTCGAGCGCGCCACCAATGTTCGATTTGATCATTCCGCCGATGCCCACTGCCAACGCTTTCTGAACGGCGACGGGATCGACGACGGGAATCAGTGCCCGCCCCGGGTATCGCTGACGCACCAGCTCCCGCAAGATTGCGTTGCTGTCACCCGAGGCGCCGGAGCTGGTCGCGTCGGCGGCGTCCATCATCACCACGGTCCCGGCGGTGACGGAAGCCGCCAGCCGGACGCTTTCTTCCAAGCTGACCAGCGGCACTTGCATTTTCTCCCGATGCTTCCAGAAGCGCTCAGCAAGTTCGAGGGCCTGTCGGCGGGCGGCCGCCTCATCACCGTCCATCACGACGATGCTATTCGTTCTGAGTTCCGGAACGTCTGTAAACGGGTTGCCCCACATCACGCCGGCAGAAAGCCCCGTTCTGCTTGCTTCAATCTCTTGAGCCAAACGAATACACTCGGAGATCGAACCGGTTTCGGTGATCAATTCATCCCCGCGCACCAGCGCGGGAATCTTCACACGAGCCGTCACGGGGCGAGCGCCGCCGAAGATGATCTTGAGGAGCAAAGCCGCCGCGCGTGCCCCCGTTTCGAAAAAGTCGACGTGCGGGTACGTATGGTAGGTGACGACGGCGTCGCTGTGTTCGAGCATGCGGTCGGTCAAAATGCCGTGCAGATCGAGCGACACGACGATCGGGATCTCCTCACCGAGAATGCGCCGCGCTTCTTGCAGCAAGTAACCTTCCGGATCGTTCTCGTTCTCTGCCTGCATCGCTCCGTGCAGCACGAAGTAGGCGGCGTCGGCACCGCGTACCGCATCGAGACTTTCCAAGAACTCACCGGCGAGCCGATCAAAACTCTCCGCCGCCAGAATTCCTCCCGATGTATTCGAACTCGCGGCACAGGTCGGCACGAGCGTGATGCGATCGTCGGAGTCAAACACGCTCAGTGCGCCGCCCAACTCTTCGGAGACCGTGCGGTGATATTCGAGGAGCGCCGTTTGGCGCACAATGCGAAAGTCCTCAAAGCGGCTCGGCACCGGGTTGAACGAGGAGACTTCCTGCTTGCACTCGGCAACGATAATTCGGGGCATAGTAATCTGCGCGGTGGACGGTTAGGGCCGATGGTTTTGGGGATGGTCTTCGTAGAGCCGTCCCAAGACGAGATTGTGGTGGAATTTCGCGCTAGAAGATAGGAAACACGTTGCCCATTAGAGGGTTTTGGGACCAGCTCTAATTGTCGGCGAGCGGATCGACGAATTGTTCTTGGGAAGTTCGCAACCTCACCTGCAGTGTGGCGAGTCGAGAAGCGTGGACTGCTTCAGCGGAGAGGTCCGATCGTTCCCACGGGTCGTTCTGCAGATCGAACAACTGCCAACGGTCGATTTTCGGGTAATGAATCAGCTTCCAACGGTCGTTACGAATCATTCGCTGTGAGTCACGATAATAACAAAACACGTGTGGATGAACGGAAGTCGTCTTCCCATTCAGTACCGGGACGACGCTCCTGCCTTCGACCGTTTCTGGCACCGGTACTCCCGCGAGTTCGCAGACGGTGGGAAACATATCGCGGAGGTACATTTGGGCGCTGAACCGTTTTCCTCTGGCAATACCGGGGCCGCGAAAGATCATTGGAACACCGACCGTGTGTTCGTACATATTCTGTTTGCCCCGCAGTCCGTGGCTGCCCATCGCTAAGCCGTGATCGCTGGTGAAAACAACCAGCGTGTTTTCCCATTGGCCGGTGCGCCTAAGAGCGTCTGCGATGCGGCCGATTTGTTCGTCCATATGAGAGATGACGGAATAATAGACGGCAAGATCGTCGCGCACGGCTCGTTCGGTGCGAGGCCAAGGGAGCAACTGCTCGTCGCGTCCACGCAGGTTGCCGTGATCGAATGGGTGCTCGGGCAGAAAGTTTTCAGGCAACCGAATCAGATTGGAACTGTACACGTTTTCGAAACCGGGAGGCATCAACAGCGGATCGTGCGGCGCCGTGAAGTTGACGTGCAGAAAAAACGGCGCTGTCGACTCGCGATCGACAAATTCGATGGCCGCGTCGGCAAATGTTCTGCTGATGTCGGGCGTGAGGCCGACGCCCCGCTCGGGCAGCAGCTTGCCAGAGTCGGTACGAAAGACCCAGCCGCGATAGCCGGTGACCGGTCGGCCGTGATGATCCAATTGGTCCTTGGCCCACTTGCCGCCTCCGCCGCCGAACCAGCCGAGCGTTTCGTCGTAGCCGTGCAAATGCGGCCGGCCGTTGTTGTGCCACTTGCCGACGTACACCGTTCGGTAGCCGGCGGACCGCATCGCTTGGGGCCACGTCGTCAATTCCGGATCGATCGCACCGCCGAAGTCGATCACGCCGTTTCGAAATCCACTGCAACCGGTCAGAATCTCGGCGCGGCTTGGCGTGCAAATGGGATTCGGCGAGATGGCTCGCGTGAAAACCGATCCGGTGCGCACCAGTTCGTCGAGGTTCGGCGTCTTGATGATCGAATTTCCCAACGCGGCGACTGTGTCGGGACGTTGGTCGTCGGAAACCAGTAGCAGTACGTTCGGCTTTCGCGGCCGATCATCCTTCGCCGGAGCGCTCTGGTGACTCACCAGAATCAAGACGCCCAACAAAACCAGAACGGGCCATCGGGCGCGAACCGTCCTTCGCAACGAGTCGTTCATCGATCACCCCATCGTCGGTCAACAGCGCTCGACTTCGGTCGGGACCTACAGCGCGTCAGAAGCCGCCGACGCCCGTTCCTCCCGCCCGGGAATAGAGCTGACAGACGATGTCGGTATGGATGCTCTCGTTGATAAAACGGGCGGAACCGTCTGCCATGAGCACGTTAATGCCGCCGGAGTGGAAACTATACAGGCCTCGGGTGTCGACGTTGGTGCAGTTGATCAAGCAGGGACCGTTCGAAGCCGGGCTCGTTCCATCCTCGAGTGCACCGGATAACCACAACTCGCCGTTTAAGGCGTCACCCCAACCTCCGCCAGCCTGATACTGATCGTTGACAAGATCAACAAAAGGCCCGTCACCGCCATCGTGAATTTTTGTGTCGCCTCGGTAAACGTCGTTGGCGCCGGCGCGCTCCACGATCAGGAACGTCTGCGACAGCCCATCGGTGGCTGAGCTCTTGCTATTGGCTTCGTTCAGGTGCGACATGAGCCCATCGCGAAGCGCTTGAGGAGGCCCGGTGTAGTAAGCGCCATAGAATAGGCCCATCACACCGTTGGCCGTATAATAGTCGGACGAAGCGATCGTGTAATTCAGATCGAACGGCAGACCCAGCGCCGGGTGCGATCCCGAAATGCTGAACGGGTCAATTCGCGGGCCACCCGGAACGGACGGGCAGTTGAATACCGGCACGTGATTTGAAATCGCCGTGACATTCGCCTGCCCGACGTCCGGGTCGAACGTCGTTCCGAGCGTGGCGTTGAGATTGGCGATCGTCGCAGCATCGACCGACGGATGCGTCATGTCAATGCTGTCGAATAGGTCCGATTCTCCCAGGTAGGGGAGGATCGCTTGTCCCCACGAGTGAGCGTTCAAATTGTCGCTCGAACCGGCGTCGCTCCAGTCGAGCGTCCACGGTGGGGGGAAGGTGCTATGTGTGTCGTGATAGTTCTGGAGCGCGACACCAATCTGCTTGAGGTTGTTCAAGCAGGTCAAAGTCTGCGCCGTCGATTGAGCACTCTGCACCGCGGGAATCAACAACGTTGCCAGCACGACGAACACGGCGACGATGATCACGAATTCGATGTAGGTGAAGGCAGCCCGACGTTTGGAACCGGGGAGTCGTTTTCGCATCGATCGGTCTCCGAAGGCGGCCCGCGATCGGATCGGATGGCATCGTGAGTCAACGGCGATGTCTGCGATTGGGCAATCACATCGCGGTGCCACGTCTACACGGCAGTGTACAAAACGCCGGCGACTTAATCCACATTTTCTGAGGGAATTTGGTCCTGTTCCCGTGCTGATCTCGCCGGTCATGATTCGTATGGAAACCACGTGTTCGGCGATTTGAGATTGTTCTACGAAGAATGCGAAGGATTTAGGGGAAACGGACGAGGCGGCGCTCCATTTCAGCGACGACAGCCGCTTGTACTTTTGCCATCGTGTCGACGAGCGGTGGGCAAAGGTGGCCGGTACCGGCGGGCGCGAGACATCGTCCGAGTCGCCTCAAGACGCCAACAGCGATCCTGCCGCCGGCTGGGTTTCATCACAGTCGGTGGGAACACGAACGATGCTAGAAGCCGCCGACGCCGGTCCCTCCCGCCCGCGAAAAGAGCTGGCAGACGATGTCGGTATGGATGCTCTCGTTGATAAAATGGGCGGAACCGTCGGCCATGAGCACGTTGACGCCGCCGGGATGGAAACTATACAGGCCTCGGCTGTCGACGTTGGTGCAATTGATCAAGCAAGGACCATTTCCTGCCGGGCTCGTTCCATCTTCAAGCGCACCGGCCGGCCAGAATTCGCCGTTCAGGGCGTCGCCCCAGCCTCCGCCAGCCTGATACTGGTCGTTGACAAGATCAACAAACGGCCCGTCGCCGCCGTCGTGAATTTTCGTATCGACTCGGTAAACGTCGTTGGCGCCGGCGCGCTCCACGATCAGGAATGTTTGCGACAGTCCATCCGTGGCTTTGCTCTTGCTATTGGCTTCATTCAAGTGTGCCATGAGCCCGTCACGGAGCGCTTGAGGAGGCCCCGTGTAGAAACCGGGGAGCCCCAGTCCGCAGCCGGAATAAAACTCGCACTGTACGCCGTTGGCCGTGTAATAGTCAGACGATGCAATCGTATAATTCAAGTCGAACGGCAGACCCAGCGCCGGGTGCGATCCCGAAATGCTGAACGGATCAATTCGCGGGCCACCGGGAACAGACGGGCAGTTAAACACGGACACGTGCTGCGAATTCGCCGTGACACTCGCCTGCCCGATGGCCGGGTTGAACGTCGTTCCCAGCGTGGCGTTGAGGTTGGTGATCGTCGTAGCATCGACCGACGGATGTGTCATGTCGATGCTGTCGAATAGGTCCGATTTTCCCAGGTAGGGGAGGATCGCTTGTCCCCACGAATGAGCGTTCAAATTGTCGCTCGGAGCCACGAAATCATCGAAACTCCAGTCGAGCGTCCACGGCGCGGGAAAGGTGCTGTGAGTGTCGTGATAGTTCTGGAGCGCAACACCAATCTGCTTGAGGTTGTTCAGGCATGTTAACGACTTCGCGGTTGCCTGAGCACTCTGCACTGCGGGGATCAACAACGTCGCCACGACAACCAATATGGCAACGATGATCACGAATTCGATGTAGGTGAAGGCAGCCCGACGTTTGGAACCGGGGAGTCTCTTTCGCATCGATCGGTCTCCGAAGGCGGCCCGCGATCGGATCGGATGGCATCGTGTTTCAACGGCGATGTTTGCGATGAGGCAATGACATCGCGGTGCCACGTCTACGCAGCAGTGTACAAAACGCCGGCTGTTTAATCCACATTTTCTGAGGAATTATGGTCCTGTTCGCGTGTTCGTCTCGCTGGTTATGATGGGAATGGAAACTACGCTTAAAGTGTATTGAGATTGTTTTGCGAAGGAATAGCCCAGCCGACATGTGCACGACGAGCGAGCAATCACTTAGAGCCGAGCTGTTGACAGCCGAGGCCAACGAGAACTTCAGTGAGGCGGCGCTCCATTTTAGCGACGACAGCCGCTTGTATTTTTGCCATCGTGTCGACGAGCGGTGGGCAGAAGCGGCCGGGGCCGGCGGGAGCGACGACCAAACAGGGCTCGCAGGAGAGTTGTTGTCGGCGATCACGATGTTTCGGCTCAACGCCAAGCATCTGGACATCCAGTTCCAAGACGGCAGCCGTTGGGATCAGCCTATCGCTCCGGCCTCGTGATGCGCCGTGGAGTCACGGTCATAAGCGATGCGCGAGTGATGCAGGATTGACGCCGTTGGCGTCTCGCCACGTCGCATGTCATTCGTTCGCCGCGCCGTTCTCGTAACGAGTATCCTGGCCCGGTTCGGTGGTGATCTCGATACGATCGACGAATTTGACGTTGGCACAGTCGTCGAGTTCGTCGGTGCGACACGCGGCCGAGTCGCGAATGAAAAACCGGATCGGTCCCCCGGCGGATACCGGCAGCGCGCTGCCGTCGAGGCGATAGACAAGAATCCCTCTCTCCTGCACGGCTTCTAACCGAACACTGGCAGCAAAACCGTCTGTCGAAGCGTGTAGAGTCAGGTACGCGGCCGAGGGATTTGGCTTCGCGCGGTCGAGAATTGAACGGAGCGTCACGCCGCCTCCCCGGCGATTGGGGTTCAATTGGCTCACATCCTGAACTTGGTCGCGTTCGGGAAACTCCCGCAAGTCGTCGAACGCCAGTTCAAGCGGCTGCTCGACATCTCCATCGATTCTCAGTAACGGTTTTGCCATCGAGCCTCTCTTCTACGATTGGCTGTCATTCGTTTGCATGGCACCACGGCGATGCGCTTGCCAGTGCTTTTGGCCAGTTCAGATGCAAGTTGACAACTTCCCTTGCGCTTCGCCTTAACGAAGGAACCGATAGCAGAGCTTTTTCGAGCGATGCTCCGCTAGAAACGGAATCGCAGCGCGTCGCGGCTGTCGAGCCCGACCGATTCAACGCCGGTAAGCGTCCGCCGGCTGTTGCCGGCGCGAACATTGAGCGTGTAATTACCATCGTGGAACACCTTCGGTCGGAATTGATTTCCCTTGATCCGCAAAGTGTAAACGACTTCGCCGCTACTCTCGTCGACAACCTGGACAACCGGCTTGTTCGCGCCGCTGACGTGCAGCGTGGGCAAGTAGGCAGCCGCCGGCCGAGCGTAATTGTCGGTTTGGTCGATCGTGAGGGGCCAGCCAGGATACTGATGGGCATCGGCGTCGGTAATGTCGACATTGCGCGGCCAACACTCCACGGTGATCTTACGCGTCTGGGTGTTCAAACGCATGATGCCGAAACCGGCGGCTCGCGTTGTCAACTTGTCGCCATCGGCGTGTGCTTTTTCGGGGTTGGCAACGGCGAGGCAGGTGACCTTGTTCGCAAAGCCGTCGAGGTGATCACCCAAAAAGGCCGGATCGCCGGAGCGACGGTTTCCACCCGGTTCGAGCGGATCCCACCAGCGCAAATAGAGGTTCGCGATCGAGGGCACGCAGAATGAGTAGATCGAGTCGCGATGTTCGTCGATGCCGTGGTGGAACACCGTCGCGAGATGTTGATCGCCGCCGTAGTGAATCGCGAACGCGCGTCGTAACGCGGCGATCGCCTTGTTGCGACCGGTTTGCGGCCAGCCGTTCGAATCGAGATCGGCGTGCAACCGTCCGCCGACCTTGCCGTGAATGTGCGCGCCGCCGCAAAAAATTGTCTGCGACAGCGCCACTTTGATGTCGGCGTCAGTCCAGTCCTGTGCCCAGTGATCGAGAAACTTGAGTTGTCGCTCGCCGAGCAATCGCGCCTCCGGCACGTCAACACTTTTAGGATCATAATCGGGATTGAGAATATGATCGGGCCTCGGTCCCTGCTCGGGAATCAGTTCGGACGGACCAGTCTTGAACTTGCGGTCTTCCAAGATGGCAAAGCTGATGCGGCCCCAATTCCAGTTCGTGTAATAGACGCCGATTCCGCGTTCGATCGGCGTCGGGTCGAACGGATCGGGCAGGTGACTCGTCTGTGCGCGTTCGACCTGTTTGACGTAGTCGAGCGGCTTGAAATAGCCGCCGTCGTGGCCGGCGCTCACGTTGGACTTCCGGCCTCCATGACCCCATAGGTTCGGCTGTCCGACGTCGTGATCGTCGGGAATCGTGATCGTCGGCCGATCTTTGATGATCTCCCCAAAATCCCGGCCGAACTTGAGCCATGCGGCGTAGTGTCGGTTGTGGTCGTAAACCTGATCACCGGAAAAAAACAAAACGTCGGCGTCGATCTTTTTGATGTTCTCGACGATATCGGTTTTAGGAATGTCGCCGCCGTGTTTGGGACTGATCGAGTTCCCTGTGAAGCCGGCGACGACGATTTCGTGTTGATCTAATGGGTTACGGCGGATCATGCCTTCATAAAAAGCGGTGTTTCCGTGCGCGACGCGGTAGGGAACGTGTTGGTTGTCGTCCCAGTTTTCCACGCGAAACGGCGCCGTCCAGCCGTCTTCGATCACATTGGTCCGCGCGGCTTCTACCCATTGGCCGTCGCGCTCAAATTCGAGCCGCACCTCGCGATCCTCGCCTTTTTGAAGAGGATAGAGTTGGGCGTTGAGCTTGAGCACCCGGTTATGCACCGTGTACAGCGCGAAGCAGATCACCTTGTCGCGACTGACGTCGGGGACGACGAGCCGATTCGCCCGCCGCGCGGGCCGTCCGACTCGTTTCTTGGGCCTATCTTGCTTGCCGGCCGCCTGATTGGCGTTGCCCTTCGACGACCGAGCCGTCGAGTCTTGGGCAGAAGTGAGTTGCGGAACCAGTACCGCTGTCAACCAAATCAAAACACTAGAGCAAAATGCTCTATTTCGTGCCCGCGAAGAGCGCGTTTTGGACTTCGATGACCGACTACCACGAGGCAAAACCCGGCGCGGTTTTACGTGAGTTGCTGTCGTCCCTATTCGAGATTGCATCGTCGTCGTTGCCTTCTGATGACTTTAAGTGTTGATTCGACGTGTTCACATGCCGGGAGATGTTTCTCTCGATCTCCGCATTCGACACGCATCTCAACCATCCTAACGTGATCATCCTCACATTGCGAAACGCGAGCGCGGAGCAGGCAGCGGACGGCATCAAGTCCTTCCGTCGCAGACTTGACGAAGATGGCGTTCGATAATCGTTCGCCTTGTGATCAAGTGCGATGGGTAGATGCGGGTGCCATCAGTCAGCAGCAAGCCGAGAACGCGTCTTCAGCCGATGCTGGCCCTATGCGCTCGCACGGCGAGCTCGCGCTCACGCCAGGATTCCCGAAATCGGTTTTGCGTTGCGATCGACGAGTTCGGTTGGGCGTCCGACGTTGGACATGTTCTGCTTCGCGGGATCGAGGCCGAGCGCAACACAGACGGTGGCGAGAAGGTCGGCAACCGAAACGGGACGGTCGGCGACCGTCATGCCGTCTTCGCTCGTTTTCCCCACAATTTGGCCTCCATTGATGCCGCCGCCGCAGAGAGCCGTCGACCAGGCGACCGGGAAATGGTCGCGGCCGCCGTTTTGATTGATGGCGGGTGTGCGGCCGAATTCTCCCATCCAAATGATCGTCGTCGATTCGAGCAGGCCGTTGACTTCCAGATCCTCCATCAACGTCGCCCAAGCAGGGTCGAGCACGCCGCATAACGACTTCACCCCGTCGAAATTGTTTTGATGGGTGTCCCAACCGAACACTTGTTGGTTCTGTACGCCGTTCAGCCCCACTTCGACGAAAGGGACGCCGCGCTGTATGAGCCGCCGCGCTAGTAGACAACCTTGACCGAATAGATTTTTTCCGTACTTGTCGCGAAGCTCATCAGGCTCTTGTTCTAAGCCGAACGCGCCGACGGCTTTCGAACGCATCATGCGGACCGCGTTCTCGTACGCCGTTTTGTGACTGCTCACAGGCAGGTCGGGCCGCTCTCGACGAAAACCCGCGTCGATGCCCGAGAGAAGTTTCAGCCGCGCATCGGCCTTCGCGAGATCGACGCCTGAAGCCGGTTCGAGATTGCGCACGCGAAGTGCCGCACCGTAATCGGCCGCCTGCGCCTGTTGCCGGGCGGCTCCCGCATCACCGACAACCATCGGCGCGTGTTGCGGACCAAGAAAACCCGGACCGAATGCCGCAGGGCTCAAGAACCGATACGGACCGACGCTAATGTAATTCGGCAACTGCGATTGGTCGCCGGCAAGTTCTTTTGAGAACAGCGATCCCATGGACGGATAGTGAATGGGGCCCGCTGGTCGATAACCGGTTCGCGTTAGGTAGGTCGCTCGGGCGTGGTCGCCTTCTTTGGTCTGCATCGAACGAATGACGGCCACGTCTTTCATCCGCTTCGCCAACTGTGGCAGGTGTTCGCTGATCTGAATTCCCGTGACCGACGTGTCGATCGCCTTGATCGGGCCACCATTTTCATGGTCGGGCTTGGGGTCGAAGGTGTCGAGCTGGCTGGGACCGCCGCTCATCCAGAGCAAAATGCAGGCCCTCTTCCGCCGAGAATCATCAGCGGCTCGCGCCGCCAGCGCGGGCAACCAACCCGACATCGATGCGCCAAGCGCGCTGACGGATGAGAGACGCATCCAGTCGCGTCGGGAGAGAGATGCGCTCTTTGTCGTTGATCGTTTCATGTTCGACAATTGTTCGCCCTCACAAAAACCTTCCCTCGCCGGGAGAAGCGTTTCAAAGGATTACCTACTCGATGATCGTATTCATCGGCCATCAATGATTCACCAAAAACTCGTTGCTGTTGAGTAACGCCCAAAAAATGTCACCCAGCGCGGCGGCTTGGGAGTCGGGTCGGCCTGCCGACGCCGGGAGCAGCGCGCGAGCCGGCTCGTCGTCTGATTTCTCCTCTGCCGAGGCAGATTCGTATTGTTCGATGTGGGCCAACATGTTTTTCAATTCGTCGCTGGTCGGCTCGCGGTTTAGACTCGCCAGAAAAAGCGTCTCGACTTTGCCGGGCAGATCGAGGAAGGGAGACGCGATGACCGCAGACAACGTCGAACTCTGTACCGGGTCGGTCTGACTTCCCACGAACGTCCCGTTCATTAAAGCCAATGCCTGCAAAATCGTCGTCTGCGACTCAGTCGCGTCGGAGTTTTCGTTGCGAAACAACTCGCGGAATCGGCTACGCATCGAACCGTCGTTGCGCATCGCGGCGGATCGGCTGCTGAACTCGGTGTTTTCATAAAATCCCGTCGCCTGAGCCAGGCTGTCGAAAAGCTGATCGGGGCTGAGTCCCTTGACCGTCATACGGGAAAACAACCGCGCATCAGCCTGGCTGTCGTGCGTCTGCCGGCTTGATAACTGATACGGCTTGCTGGCAGCGATGGCGCGGAACAGGAATTTGATGTCGAAGTCGTGTGCGACAAATTGGCTCGCAAGTTCATCTAACAATTTCGGATGGCTGGGCGGATTCGATTCATCGAAGTCGTCGACGGGGTCGACTAAGCCTCGCCCCATCATGTGAGCCCAGATGCGGTTCGCGGCCGCCCGCGCGAAATACGGATTTTCGGGGCTGGTCAGCCAGTCGGCCAGCACGTTGCGCGGAAAGGAACGGGGCGTCCACTCCGGTTCGTCACCACCGAGGAATTTGGCAGCGACGACCCGCTCGGTCTCAGGAACCGCAATACGGCGTATCCGGGGGTCTTCGGCCATCTGGCCGGTTTGTTGATCGCCGAACCCGGCGTAGAACGCAGCGAAGCTCCAAAACTCGTCCTGCCGCCACTTTGCAAACGGGTGATCGTGACATTGAGCGCATTCGAGCCTGACACCCAGAAACAGCCGTGTCGTTCCGGCAGCCAGGTTTTCCGGCTTCAACTGCTTGGCACGATAAAAGGCGCTCGGTCCGGTCCGGTCGTTGCCGGTGAGCGTGTAAGTCACCAACTCGCGGACCATTTGATCGTAGGGCGTCTCGTCGATCAGCTTGTCCCTCAACCAGGCTTCGAAGCCGGGGACAAGAAAACGAATTTGGAAATCGGCGTCGGCTTCCGGCAACATGAGTGTGCGATAGATGTTCGTCAAATTGGCGACGAAGATCGGGCTCTCGAGCAGACGATCGACCAACACGCGCCGCTTGCCGGGGGATTCGTCCGCTAGAAAGCCTCGCGTTTCGGAAACCGATGGTATCCTGCCGACGAGATTGAGATACGTCCGCCGCAGAAATTCGACGTTGTCACAAGCGGGAGCCGGCGTGATGCCCTCGCTGGACCATTGTGCGGAAACGGAAGCATTAATGGCTGCTGCGAGTTCTCCCACATCATCGAGCGGTGATTCCGGCGCCGGAATATCGTCGGCCCAGGCAACATTTGGATGCATGTCAACTGAGCACATCGCGCACATGCCGATGAGCACGAATATCAACGCGAATGAGCCAGCACCACGCATGGCTTTTCTCCTTGCCGGTCTCGACGAAGGGAGAATGTCAGTGGGAATGAACCAACAACCGTCAGTGATGGGAAGCCGCAGCAGAAAAGCGTCGCGTTGATCATCGAATCGGCGGTGGTCCGAACGAGAGCGGCTCGCCGTCGGTTAGCGGGAGTCCTCGATCAGTTTTGCGATTCTCTCCAGCTCGCTTTCGGTCAATTTTGGGTCCGACATATTCAAGAGAGCGGCAACCGCTGACTCCGTCGAGCCGTCAAAAAATGTTTTGAGCAAACGCGCGAGTGCCGACTGACGCGCCTTCTCGCGAGACTTGACCGCCATGTAGACGTAACGCACGCCGTCTTGCCGGTGTCTGACGTGCCCTTTTTCTTCGAGCAGGCGGCACATCGCTCGCACGGCGGAGTAGCTAGGCGGATCGGGCATGTGCTTGAGCACCGCCGAAACCGTCGCCTCGCCCAGTTGGTAAATGGCGTCCATGATCTGACGTTCCCGCCGCGTCAAATGGACGTGTGATTTCTCAATCATTTCGTTCGTACCTTTTTTCTTCTCACCCGCGCACCCGAGTGACGATCGAGGGAGACGAAGTGCTGCAAGGATAGCACAAATCCAGGTTAACCGATGAAAATCCGCCGGTCAATGAGAAAACTGGAAATTCCCCGCATTGGCAACCCGCCGGATCAGTGAGACTCAGACACTCTGCCGCAATGGACTCCCTCAAGACGTCGCCCTTCGAACACTTCAACCCGATCGCAGATGCCGGGCCGCCTCGACGGCGAAGTAGGTCAGTATGCCGTCGGCGCCCGCCCGCTTGAACGCTAGCAGGCTTTCCAGCATGGCCCGACTGCCATCGAGCCAACCGCGTTCGCCGACGGCTTGAAGCATAGCGTATTCGCCGCTTACCTGGTAAGCAAACGTCGGCAAGCCGAAGGCTTCCTTGACGCGGTACACAACGTCCAGATAGGGCATACCCGGCTTGACCATGACCATGTCGGCTCCCTCGGCAATATCGAGCGCCGTTTCCCTGAGCGCTTCATCGCCGTTGGCCGGGTCCATCTGATACGTTCGCTTGTCTCCCGTTCCCAAGCTTGTTCCCGATCCAACCGCATCGCGAAACGGGCCGTAAAACGCCGATGCGTATTTTGCCGCGTACGACATGATCTGCACACGCTGGAAGCCCGCTTCGTCGAGCGCGGCACGGATGGCGCCGATGCGGCCGTCCATCATGTCAGACGGGGCAATAATGTCGCACCCCGCCTCGGCTTGTACGAGAGCCTGTCGGCAAAGCACTTCGATCGATTCGTCGTTGACGACATAGCCGTCACGTACCAACCCGTCCTGCCCATGAGACGTGTAGGGATCGAGTGCCACGTCGCAGATGATGCCGATGTCGGGATGCGCCTGCTTGACGGCGCGGACCGCGCGGCAGACGAGGTTTTCGGGATTCGTCGCTTCGGCGGCGTCTTCGGTTTTCTTCTTCGGATCGGTCGCCGGGAAAAGCGCGACGGCGGGAATCTTCAAGTCGGCCGCTGTCCCGATGGCATCAACGAGCAAGTCCAGCGAGAGCCTCTCGACG
>Ga0315336_1000549_pt1 | contig 98426 bp, 87 predicted proteins | sample ASW5metaG_FD_204512 | JGI IMG/M metagenome (GOLD analysis project Ga0315336, IMG submission 204512) | Ammonia-oxidizing marine archaeal communities from Monterey Bay, California, United States - ASW #5 | ecosystem: Environmental > Aquatic > Marine > Intertidal zone | place: USA: California...
CAAAGGCCGTTGATAGCACGTGTAAGCTTAAAATTATTGGAATTCGACCAGGTGAAAAATTGCACGAAGATATGATTACCGAAACGGATGCCCTTAATACTGTGGAGTTCGATAATTATTTCGTCATCTTACCAGCTGCCCTTCCTAACTGGAATGTCGAACAATTTATTCGGACGAGCAGTAGCCAGCCTGGGAAGTATGTTGCCGACGGTTTCAGTTACAACAGTAGCTCTAATCAAGACTTCTTGACAGTTGAGGAGCTTGAAGATTTAATTCAAAACGAAATTGGTAATTGATTTTTCGTGTCTACTGTATACCAGAGTGTCTCCGAGGCTGATATTGAGGCTGTGGTACGTGTGCTTCGCTCAGACCGGTTGACTCAGGGTCCCGAAGTTCCGGCTTTTGAGAAATCGGTTACGCATGAATTCGGATCCCGATACGCTGTAGCAGTTAACTCGGCAACGTCCGCTCTACACATCGCGTGTTTAGCATTGGGGGTCGGTCCAGGTGATACGGTCTGGACGAGCCCAACTACTTTTGTCGCATCTGCTAACTGTGCACGTTACTGTGGGGCAGATGTAGATTTTGTAGACATCAATCCAAAAACTTGGTGTTTGTGTGTAGACAGGTTAGAAGAGAAACTAAAAAGTCATGTAGAGGATGGTCTTTCGATGCCAAAGGTGGTGATCCCAGTGCATTTGGCCGGACAGTCTTGTGACATGGAAAAGATTGCACAGTTGGCGCACAATTATGGATTCTACATAATCGAAGATGCGTCCCATGCTATGGGCGGTACCTACCGTGGCTCAACAATCGGAAGTTGTCGCTACGGAGACATTACTATATTCAGTTTTCACCCTGTGAAAATCATTACCACTGGTGAGGGGGGCATGGCTCTTACGAATAATCCAGAATTACACCAACGAATGGCATGTTTACGAACCCACGGCATCACCCGAGATACTCAGCACATGACTTGTGTGCCTGATGGTGCTTGGTATTACGAACAACATTTGCTCGGCTTTAATTATCGGATGACCGAAATGCAGGGAGCGTTAGGATGCAGCCAATTGCAACGACTTCGAGAGTTTGTTGTTCGTCGAAATGAAATTGCCCAACGGTACGATGAGGATCTATCTACCCTGCCCGTGCAGCGGCAATACTTGCCACAAGGGGTCTATTCTGCTCGCCACCTTTACATAATTCGTGTGAATGGAGAACAGCATAGTAGGTTGTTCGACATACTACGGTCTAAAGGTATTGACGTTAACCTACATTACATACCGGTACATCTGCAACCGTACTATAGAAACCTTGGATTCTCTATAGGCCAATTCCCAGAAGCCGAAACCTATGGCCAAGAAGCTATTAGCCTCCCCCTATATTTTTCTATGGATATCGAACAACAACGTATCGTTGTTGAGACGCTGAAGCAAGTGTTGGAATAATGCCTTTTGATAGCGGCCTGAGTCGTGCTAACTGTTGGGCTACTTGTACGTTTTTCGCGTCCTTAGATGCATAGGGAGGTAAAAAAGTTATTATTCAAAACATTATTTCTCTACTCGAAGTTAATTCCGTATATTAGCCATCGCTAGATTTAGCTATGCCCGACCCAAAATTAATTCTGACTCAACTAGAATCTTAACTACATAAGTTGGGACGTTGAAAATGAATTACTACTGTTCTATTTCTTAAAAGGATATTTAATGAGTTGTGCCCGGCTTGGAATTATTGGGATCTCCCCAGGAAATGGTCACCCTTACTCGTGGTCTGCCATTTTTAATGGTTATGAGCCAAGCATAATGGAAAGATGTGGCTACCCCGTTATCCCTAGATATTTGGAGCAGCAACAATTTCCGCAGGACACAATAGCTCTAGCTAAAGTAACTCACGTCTGGACTCAAGAGAAGAAATTATCAGAACATGTTGCGCAAGCTGCAAGAATAGAAACAATAGTGAACAATTTTACAGATATGGTAGGTAAAGTAGACGGTGTGTTATTAGCTCGTGATGATGCAAAAAACCACGTGCAATATGCGTTACCGTTCCTAGAAGCAGGAATACCAATTTATATAGATAAACCTTTGGCACTGTCAGTCAAGGAAGCAAGTTATTTGATTGAGAAACAGCAATATCCTGGGCAGTTGTTTTCCTGTTCGGCTTTACGCTACGCTCGGGAGTTGCAGTTATCTCAAGTAGAGAAAGAAGCTATCGGCCAGTTAAGATACTTGGTCGGTAGGGTCTCTAAAGATTGGGACAAATATGCCGTACACGTAATCGAGCCACTACTATTACTGATTGGTGACAATGTTTCACTTGATAAGACTCAAATGTGGCGAGGAGAAAATGTATGTTCTTTGAATGTATCATTCAGTAATCGTGTGCAAGCTAGTATTACTACACTAGGGGAGATCAATTCTCCTGTGTCTATTAAATTATATGGAGATAGTGGGGAGAAGGAGTTAGTGTTCGAGAACACTTTTGCTGCTTTTAAGGCGGCACTAAACGAATTTGTTGAAGGCATCCTACATCGAGATGTACGTATTTCTACAGACTTTATGCTCAATGTTGTAGAAATCATCGAATCTGGAAGAATGTAGTGAGTTATAGAACAATTCTACTCACTGGCGCGACTGGAAAATTCGGAAGAATATTTACACGCCATTTCCTTGAACTAGGTAACGTTGTGGTCGCAGTGGGACGCTCACCACAGGGGTTCGATATGCTTCTGTCAGATAGTCCTTCGCATGAAGAAAGAATATTTTTCATACAAGTTGATTTGGCCGAAGAAACCGCCGCAAAAATGATTAGCACAAAATTATCCGAGCAGAATTTATACCCTGACGCCCTAATCAACAACGCTAGAAATTTAGACTACCTACAGGTCGAGGAAACTGGGATGGTGAAAAGGTCTAACTTCCTAGCAGAATATACTCTAGATGTTGTGGCCCCTTATGAACTAACCATGGCCTTAGCAATCGCAAGGAATAGTCAGCTCCGAACAGTCGTTAATATTGGTTCTCAGTATGGCTCAGTCGCTGCTAATCTTAATCTTTATGAAAACTCTTCCCAGTCATCGGGCTTACACTACGGAGTAGCAAAAGCTGCCTTGGAACAATTAACTCGTGAGTTGGCCATCCGATTAGCGGGCCGAAGTATTAGAGTTAACTGTGTGGCATTTGGAGGTGTTGAGGGGAGAGTAGATGAAGATTTTAAGAAGCGATACGCTTTCCTTTGTCCAAGTGGAAGAATGCTGTACGAAAATGAAATTGTCGGACCAGTAGAACTTCTACTTTCTGATAAGTGTTCTGCTATTACAGGACATATTTTGGCAGCTGATGGTGGTTGGACCGCATGGTAAGACAGAAAGAACACATAGCAATTATCCTAGCGCGTGGAGGCTCCAGGCGACTTCCAAACAAAAATATTCTTGAATTTTTCGGTAAACCAATGATAGCTTGGACCATCCAAGCGGCAAAGGAGTCCGAAAAGTTTGATCGAATCGTTATTTCTACAGATGATAAAAGCATCGCTGGTATTGGACGAAAATATGGTGCCGAGGTGCCCTTTCTTAGAAACGAAAAGAGCGACGATATTGCGCCTGCATCAGAGGCAACGCTGGTTGCCTTAAGGCAAGCAGAGAATTATTACAATGAAGAATACAAGTTTGTTACTCAATTAATGGCAAATTGTCCGTTACGCAATTCGGCTGATATAAGTAGTGCAATAAAACGATTCCATCAATCAAAAACAGAGTCACAAATTAGTTGCTTTCGATTTGGCTGGATGAACCCATGGTGGGCCGTGCGACTCGATGATCAGGGTAAGCCGCAATATCTGTTCCCAACAAGTATGTCTGAAAGATCACAAGATTTGCCAGATCTTTACGGTGCAAGTGGTGCGATTTGGATAGCGAAAGTAGATACACTAAAAAAGAATGGAACTTTCTACTCTCCGAACCATCAATTCTACCCTTTAAGTTGGAAGTCGGCCCTAGACATTGATAACGCTGACGACTTGAAAATGGCTAAAGTATGCTTTGGATTTCAAGAGTGAACCTTACAATCCCCCAAGGTGAATATAGGAGTCACGTATATGTCGGTTGACGAAAAGAAATTTGCTCTCGTGTTGGAACTTAATGGGAGTATGTTAAATAATTCAAATATGGCAATGACTCGGTTGGCCGACCAGCTCTCCATTAATCATATATTTTCCAGATCGCCATGTCCCCATGTTGTGATAGACGCAGGATTTGACGTTAATAATCTGGATGGTTTCCGTGTTGTGTTAGAAAGTGGTCTTGGAAAAGCCTTGAATTTTTCTATTACTGGTAGAGGTCTAGGTGTCTTCGTTGTGAATACCCCAGTAGTACACATTCGTTGGTGTATCGATGAAAGTTTCAACGAATTTAGGTGCCATGTTTCAGCATGCTTAGAGACCGCGCAAAATGAAGGAATAATTTCAGGTTACTCTAGAGATCTGAACTGGGTACCCAAGACAACCTTAGCGTATATCGATACTTCCTACAAGAATCTGTCTAGCATACTCGAGGTAATTAAGGACATCCAATTTGGTTTGGATATGGACGTTGTGAGTATATCGTTATACGAATATTCAGACCTAGAAGGTGAGACAAGATTGTATACTCTCCCACTCAACATATGAAAGACGGGTTTTGTTGATCTGTTGTGTAGTTATCTGGAGTGTTTGGTAAATACTCATAATTGAGACTGCTTGAACCGTTGTATACATTTGTCCAAGATGCTTCGAAACGTCTTGTGTGGACAATATCGACGTTGAAAGAGACCGTCATCATGGCCTGTATTAACCTTCGTCACCACTGTCTTTGTTGCCAACGGAACCACCCGTCTTTCGCACCAAATATCGCATAAATTTGTTATAGCGGTTAACTGTATCGCCACTAACCCTTTTGAAATGTTTATAAACGCTGGAGTCCGATGTAAGCTTGTATCCCCCCAAAGTCTCGCTGACTCCTTTGCCCAAATCCCAGCAGGAGTATGATGATAGAATTACTAAGAGTGGTTTAGATATGGTAGTGAGATCTTTGTATATGAAATCTATATCCGCTTTCAGATTGTTAATTATCAAGACTTAGTACCGATACTACATTTCAAAAGTCTGCCGACTCTATCTATGGGATATAAAACAACATTTTTGTTTGATAAGAGTAACAATTGGCTAATTGAAAGGTTTGTTCGAAGCTTTGTAAGCGATACCAAGTATGAGTTTTATTTTACAACTGAGTCAAAAGAGATCGTTGGTAACGATATTGTATTTGTCATTGGGTATACAAGAATTCTTGATTATAGATTTCTCAAAGCAAACAAGTTAGCTCTTCTTGTACACGAATCTGATCTACCAAAGGGTAAAGGATTTTCTCCAGTCCAATGGCAGATATTGGAAGGGAAAACTACTATCCCAATTTGTCTGTTGGAGGTTGCCCAGGAAGTTGACTCGGGAAAAATTTACCTAAAGAGCACATTTCATATTAGTCGAACTGATTTATATCCAGAAATAAGAGAGAAGCAAGGCCGGGCGACTGTAGACTTAATAAAACAATTTCTGTCATCTTATCCAAACTACGAAAAACTGGCACAAGTTGGTGAGGAATCGTTTTATCGTCGACGAACCTCCTTGGAAAGTAGACTAGCCGTTGATAAAACTATAGAAGAACAGTTTGATTTGATGAGGATAGCTAGCAATGAACATTGGCCGTCACATTTCTATATTCGTAATCAAAAGTACATACTCAAAATATACAAGGAGAACACTACTGAAGGTTGACGTGGTCTAGTGGATTTATACAACCCAGTTAAGGATAATTGTCTTAACTGGGGAAAGTAGAAACGACGATCATGTCTAGAACGTAAGTGAAATTTATCGTTATTTGCGGAGAACTCAGATCTTGTGTCCTACAGTGGAATGAAATGAATGCATGTCTGTATCCGTTGTGACGCGTCTCAGCAGATTGGATCTGGTCATGTGATGCGATGTCTAGCCCTCGCAGAATCGATGAGGGTTATTGGAGCAGAGGTAGAATTTTCCTGTCGCCAGCATGCTGGAAATTTAATTGGTTATATACGTAGTAGAGATTTTATAGTTCACGAATTATTTGGGAGTTTTGGGAATAAGTTCGATTGTGTGAAAGCTCCCAACTTGAGGCATGAATATGCAGAATGGCTTGGAGTTTCACAGCTAGAAGATGCCAACGAGACAATATTCGCGCTGCAAGGACGTCGACCACAGTGGTTGATCGTTGATCACTACGGGCTAGATCGAACATGGGAAGGAGCGCTCCGACCACACGTTGAAAACATTATGGCGATTGATGATTTAGCTGACCGAGGACATGACTGCGAATTAATACTCGATCAGAATTTCTTTATAGATGGGGAAACTCGTTACGATCACTTGGTCAGCCCTTCCTGTATTAAACTTCTAGGACCAAGCTATGCATTATTACGTCGGGAGTTTTCGGAGGCTCGTAAGATACTCGCACCTAAATCTCAGAATGTCCAAAGAGTACTAGTGTTCTTTGGAGGGGTTGACCAGGATAATGTAACCGGGTCCGCATTAGAAGCCCTTTCGGCGTCAGAGTTTTACCAACTTAAAGTGGACGTTGTGCTAGGAGAAGGAAATCCCCACAAAGCACTAATCGAAAAGCAGGTATTGGCTCGTGCCCATACTACCCTTCATGTGCAAATCAACAATATTGCCGAATTGATGGCGGGATGTGATCTTTCCCTTGGAGCGGGAGGTAGTACAACATGGGAGCGCTTATGTCTAGGTCTTCGTAGTCTTGTAGTAACGGTCGCGGAAAATCAAATTCACTTCATAAAAGACCTTAGTCAAGCGGGCTTTCTGACATTGTTAGGGTCTTCGAAGAATGTTAGCGTGATGGATATCCGTAAGGCATTAAGTCGGGCTTTGAAAGAGCAACATCAAATGTACAATCAGGCCCAAAAAGGAATGATTTTGGTACTAGGTCATGGGGCAGAAATAGTCGCAAATAGGTTAGCCGGAAGTAAGCCAAAGTTGAGTCACCGATTATGACTGTTCTCGTGGTTGCGGCACACCCTGATGATGAAGTGCTAGGCTGTGGAGCTAGCATAGCTAAATGGACTTGTGAGGGAACCGAAGTCCACGTACTAATACTAGCGGAAGGAGCTACATCACGTGAGGCGTCACGAGATCTCAAGACAACAGCAAAACAAGTTTCTTGTTTAGCGGAGAGTGCGCATCGCGCAGGCGAGATACTTGGTATAGCATCGATAACTCTCTTGGGGTTACCAGATAATCGTATGGATACCGTCGATCGCATAGATGTAATCAAAGCGATTGAAGAAAAAGTCAGACAAATACGTCCAAGTACAGTTGCAACACATCATGCAGGTGATCTGAATATTGATCATCGTATTGCCCACGAATCTGTTGTTGTTGCTTGCCGTCCACAGCCCGGCCATCCAGTAAAAAATATTTTAGCCTACGAAGTGCCATCTAGTACGGAGTGGCAGTCTCCAGGCTCGGCTCCAACTTTTCAGCCGAACACTTTTGAAGATGTAACGGGTACTCTGCATCTTAAGCTGCTCGCTTTAGAAGAATACGGTTCAGAAATGCGACCTTGGCCTCATCCGCGGTCAGTTCAATCAGTCGAGCACTTAGCTAGATGGCGAGGAGCTACGATTGGTTGTGAAGCAGCGGAGGCATACATGCTTATGAGAGCTATAAGGTGAGGGGTTTTGAATAATAGGATGGGGATTAATCATTCTCAAATCAGTTAGGTAGTTATTGTCGGGAATTGCCGAAGCTAATAATAAAACATAGTACTTTAGTTATGAATGCTAACTTATTTGTAATTTGAATCATTGTGAAGATTAAAAGACTTATAGCGAGATTAGATATTAAGGGACCAAATCTTGTAAAAGGTATTGGATTTGAAGGCCTTCGAGTGCTTGGGAAGCCGTCAGATTTTGCAAAAAGATATTATGCTGACGGAATTGATGAACTCAGTTATCAGGACGTTAAAGCGAGTCTACATAAACAGAAGTTTTTGAAAGACATTATTAACCAAACCGCGTCAGGAATATTTATCCCATTGACTGTAGGAGGTGGCCTAGAAAATTTGAAAGATATCGAGGCAGTGTTTAATTTTGGGGCGGACCGAGTAGCTATAAATACAGCAGCTATTAATAGACCAGAATTAATACGCGAGGCGTCTCGGAATTTTGGATCATCGAATTTGGTAATTAACGTTGAGGCGGTTAAAGAAACTGACCGATCATACGGTGCATTTTGTAACAATGCACGCGATCAGACGGGTTGGGAAGTTGTCGATTGGTGTCGAAAGATTGAGGACTTGGGAGCTGGTGAAATAGTGTTGTCGGCGGTAGGGCGTGATGGAACAGGTGAAGGGTTCGATCTCGACTTAGTTGGTTTAGTTTGTGATCAAATAGATTTGCCAGTAATTGCTCATGGCGGGGCATTAAATGCAGCACACATAGTGAAACTGTTTACCCAGACCTCTGCGGCAGGCGTAATGTTGGCCTCGAGTCTTCACTACGGGTGTCTCCATCGTATTAACAATAGTGAGTCAAGTTTTGAGCAGGGAGGAAACGTAAAATTTCTCAGAAATAGGAGAAACTTCTCTAACTATAAAGAACTTAGTGTCGGAGAAATTAAGAATGCACTGCGGAAATGTGGTGTTCATTGCAGATAAGTTGTTATCTTAAAAGGGCTTGGTAATGGCAACTGATATAGCAGTCGTTAGTACAGGTATGGCGAATCTTTACAGTATACTCGGCGCATGTTGGGCCCATGGCGTGACGGCACAAATAGCCCATGATCGTAATGCACTCATAGATGCTAAGGCCGTCATACTTCCAGGCGTTGGTTCTTATCCCGTGGCTATGCAAAATCTCCGTAACTTAGGTTTAGACGATGCTTTAAAAGAATTTGTCGAATTGAAGAGGCCACTGATGGGAATATGCCTCGGGATGCAAATACTTTTCCAAGATAGTAACGAATTTCAATTAACAGACGGGCTCGGAATAATTCCTGGTCATGTTCGAAAACTACCACCGTATAGCGGTGATAGAATTAGGGAAAATCACGCGAATATAGGCTGGGCGCCTATTAAGCATAATCAGACAAGTAGACCCCGTTGTAACTGGGCCTCCCAACCGACGAGCCATATGGAGGATGGTGAGTGCATGTATTTTATGCATTCGTATCACGTGTTACCGGAAGATAGGGAAATGGTTGACACATGGAGCACGTATGGGTCACAAGAAATTTGTTCAAGTGTAGCGTTTGAAAATATTTTTGCGTGTCAATTTCATCCTGAGAAGAGCGGTGCTAGTGGCCTAAAGGTGTTTATGAACTTTGTTGATTCAATCAAATAGAAAATATTTAAAGTAATGAATTTGAAACTAATTCGTAGTCGATTCAGGTTCAGGTGCGCTGATAAAGAGTTAGTTGGTAGAGATATATTATGTTTCTGAAAATAGTTTCCCTTTCTATGCTTGGGTGAATAAGCGATGAATTCTACGACACAAAGGCATCCCTTAGAGAAGCAACTTAATAAATTACCTTCGGAGGTCAAATTCTGTAATCGGTGTGTGGTATCTAATCAAAGGCCAAGAATTGAGTTTGATGCAGAAGGTATTTGTGGCGCCTGTCGACATGCCGACGACAAAAGACACAATATTGATTGGCAGGCTCGAGAGCAAGAACTTGCAGACCTATGCGATCGCAATCGCAGAGAAGATGGATATTGGGATGTAGTTGTACCGGGTAGTGGAGGTAAGGATTCAGCATATGTGGCGCATGTACTGCGGGAAGAGTACAAAATGCATCCACTGGTCATAACGTGGGCACCGTTTGAATATACCGACATTGGATATACAAATTTTTCTAATTTTATTGGATCGGGTTTTACTGTTATATCAGGGCACTCCAACGGTGCTGTTACGAAAAAACTGGCTCGAATAGCATTCGAGGAAGTCGGAGATAATTTTCTTCCTTTTATCTGGGGTCAGTTCTCGTTTGTTACTAATATGGCTCTAAAATTTGGTATAAAACTAGTATTCTATGGAGAGTTGGGGGAGCTCGAATACGGTGGATCAACAGCCCATAAAGGAAAATCAGGTTTACCTATCGAAGAGTGGGTAAAGACCTATTGGAAAGGCACGACGGTGGATGACTTAGTGTCTTATGGTTTGACACATAAAGATTATTTTTCGGAGAACGATTTCGAACCATTCGACTTGCAGTTTTTTAGATTACCGACATTAGACCAACTAGTTTCAGGCACCGAAATTCATTGGATGTCTCATTATCGATTTTGGTCACCACAGGAGAATTTCTACTGTGCAACAGAAAATACAGCCTTTCGGGCAAATTCGGTAAGATCTGAGGGAACTTACTCAAAATATACAAGCCTTGACGATAGGCTAGACAGCCTACATTTTTTCTTAATGTACATTAAGTTAGGGATAGGCAGAGCTACTGCCGATGCATCCCAAGAAATTCGAGACGGCCATATTACTAGGGAGGAGGGGGTTGAACTTGTAGAAAAATATGACGGTGAAATGCTGTCTCTCTATTTTAAGGACACATTAGACTATTTAGGAATAGAGGAAGACGAGTTTTGGACAACTATCGATAGTTTTCGACTGCCGCATATATGGCGTAAAGTAAACGGGACTTGGAAACTTCGACACACGGTCGGTGGTTCTGGGGCAGACGATTAGTTCTTATCCTCGGAAATTCTCCTGAGAATGTTAGAGTGGCTTAAGTATCTTTAATGGTTCCTAACTCTGGATTCTATAGTTACGACCTGATCTATAAAGACAAGAAAATTCGAGCGTATAGCTTAGTAGGCTTTTTGAATGAACATGCTCAAGAATCTGGTCCGGCCTGTAGGATTAAATCTCGATCAGTTCTAATTTAGTATATCGAAATTTGGTTTCTCGTCATTAATTATTGATATTGTAGGCATTTAGTTTAAATATTTCTGAATGATAGAAATAGAAACGCTTGGTTTAAAACGCTAACTTTGAAAATCGCAAGTTTTTCATCAAGTTATTCGTCATGAAATAGAACCCCTGAGTAAGAGATCATGGATATACCATATAAAGAGTTGTATGAAAAAATGGTGTTAATTCGTAATTTTGAGAATTTACTGTTAGATCTTTTCCAGAAAGGAAAGTTATTTGGTACCACGCATACCTATATTGGGCAGGAAGCGATTGCTGTATCTGTGATGGCTCACTTACGGGTTTCCGATGTTGTGTTCAGCAATCATAGATGTCACGGCCATTTCCTGGCAAAGGAAGATGACCCACAGGGGTTACTCGCTGAAATAATGGGTAAAAAGAGCGGTTTATGTGGTGGTCGTGGCGGTAGCCAACACATACAAAAAAACAACTTTTACTCAAATGGTATCCAGGGCGGAATCGTCGCCAATGCGCTCGGGATGGCGTTTGCCGAGAAATATAGGAACACTGACAACATTGTCGTTGCTTTCATGGGTGATGGTACGTGGGGTGAAGGAATATCCTATGAGGCCATGAATATGGCGGCACTGTGGGAGGTTCCTTTATTCGTTGTAGTTGAAAATAACAGGTATGCACAGTCAACACCGGTAGAATTGAATCTATCAGGCTCTATAGCCCAAAGGGTGGCAAGTTTCGATATTGAGTTTGACGAAGTTGAGACAAACGACATCTCAGTTTTGTATCCGAAATTTATGGATGCGGTAAGCTACACTAGGGGAAATAAAAAACCTTTTGTTCAGATTGTTAATTCATATAGATTGTCGGCCCATAGTAAGGGTGATGATGATAGGAGTGAATACGAAGTAAAGAAATGGTGGGAAAAAGATCCGCTGAATTACGCCAAAGGAAACATATCACCAGAAATTATAGCTGAGGTCGCCCAGACTGTAATGGAAAGACTAGAGAGGGTTGTTAAGAATGTTAACGATATGGAATATGGCACTCTCAATTAGCCAACTATTATGCTCTATCTAACTTCCTTAAATAGGGCACTACATAAGGTTTTTGAAGAGAATAATGATGTTGTGCTTATCGGTGAAGATTTACTAGATCCATACGGTGGTGCATTTAAGGTTAGTAAGGGGTTATCGACAGCATATCCCGAGCAAGTAATTTCTACTCCAATAAGCGAAGCAACGATTGTTGGAGCCGCTACTGGTATGGCGATGCGAGGCTTGAAACCAATTGTCGAAATCATGTTTGGCGATTTTCTGACATTGGCGGCCGATCAGATTATTAATCACGCGTCAAAGTACGACTGGATATACAACAGCGATGTCGTTGTTCCTCTAATTATTCGGACCCCAGTGGGAGGAAGGAGGGGATACGGACCAACCCACAGTCAATCACTGGAGTCGATCTTTATGTCAATAAGCGGAATTGAAATTATCGCTCCTACGTTGTGCCATGACCCTGGCGTGATGTTGGAAAATCTGATCAACCAGGTTCAGAGACCTACAATATTCTTGGAGTACAAAACGGATTATCCAAAAGATCTATGTGAGGAAGCCATCGGACAACTATCGATCTTGAGAGAAGACACTGGAGCATACAATCAGAATCTTGTTCTATCGCTGTTTCCAGATGAAAAACCTGATTTGTTGATTGTTACCTATGGTGGCAACATTTCAATTGCAGCAGAAGCCGTGGAGGCAATGTTCTTTGAAGAGGAAATTATTGCCAATGTGTTGGTGCTTTCATCGGTTCGACCGATTGACGAAGATTGGTTAATTAACAAAGTAAAGGAGTGTGGGAAAGTATTGACCCTTGAAGAAGGGAATAGAATCGGTGGTTGGGGAGCAGAAGTTTCGTCAATTATTCATGAAAAACTGTTTTTTTCATTGAAATACCCAGTACAAAGACTGGGTTCGTTGGATTTGCCTATACCTGCATCAGGCCAAATGGAAAACCAGGTTCTACCCTCAACTCAGGATATTTTTAATATTTGTAGAACAATGTCTAATTAGACAGTGCTAAATATAGGAAATTAATTGTGACAACAAAAGACAAGTAGTGAGGCCATTGCTTTCCACTCGTGGCGCATATAGGGAAGGAATGCAGAAATAGTTTGAATTACTTTGTCCATAACCGTTGAGCATAGAAATCGAATCTAACGTTGAGTTTGATTCCAGTTCTATTCGGACCCTAGCTAGAGTCAATCTCGCAGATTCCCTGATTTAGAGGGTTAACATATCGATAGACTAGAAGGATTATTCAGATAAATGCTATGTTTGGTAGCTATGGAAGCTACTAGTGATCTCTAGAGTATTCTAGGGGCTAGGTCCTCTAAGCATCAGTTTGTAGCTATGTTGTCGAAGACGCTTTGGGATCAAACGCATGGGTAGGCGACTAAGAAAGAAAATAATGGATCTTGAACGAGAAAAGAAACCAATTGTATAGAGTTTTGATAGCAGATGAATTTCCTGTCGAATATAATACAGTCCGCCACGTCGGGCGAAATAATCAGTGTCTATTTCAGTTTCGACAAGAACTTTTGGAAGATTGCTCAAGTGGTAACCTCGCATTAGCATCTTCGCCCATAATAGATAATCCTCAAAAAGTGGGCATGACTCATAATTTCCACTTGCAAGTACATGATATTTTCGAAACATCACTGTCGGATGGTTGAGAGGATTTTTGCGACGAGCATTACGCTTGAGTGTCATCTGTTCAAGTGGCGTCCGACGAATCATGCCGACTGATCCTGAGATCCCTGGGTAATATTCCTTGAGCCAGCCGCCAATTACACTTATAGATGGATTGTTTAATAAGTGGTCGACCTGAATCTCAAAACGTTCCGGCACTGACCAGTCATCAGAGTCGACTCGCGCAACGAGATCATGCTTACAAGCTATGAGACCATCTCGAAGAGCGGGTCCAAGCCCCCGATTTGTTGGGAACTTCAGGCAGTATAGCGGCATCTGTCGTGCACGATTCTCTATCCAGTTTTCCACACAAGCATCAACCGGGCCGTCGTATACGAGCACAATCTGATCTGGTTGGAGGGTTTGTTGGGCAAGGCTTTCCAAACACCTTTCGAGATCATCTAGCCGGGTAGCCGCGTATATCGACATAAGGACTGAAAATTTCATGGGCTCTAGGCTAACAATATTTCTAGTGAAACAAGTAGAATTGTGGTCTACTAAATGATAGGTCAGTTATCTGGAAAAGGCTATTCAACCCACGCCTCGAAAATATTGAGTAATCCGGTTCAGGGACATGATCTCTTAGTACAAGATAATGATAGCTCTTAACTTGATTAAGTAACTAGCATTATCAAAACTATATGTTCATGGACATAAGTATAAATACGAATATCAAGCTGAGAGAGACTTCTGAAGTCTGGAAGATTGTGTAGTCAGTACGCCTACCGTGAAACCTGTTCCAACAGTCGAATTTGTGTGTATCCTGGTTGGCAGAGTGCTTTAGAGCGACACGCTGTTGCGAAAGATATCGAAAGGATGATTATAGAAGTACGAGTTGAAGTTGCTGCAGGGAGATTAGATCGTCAGATTATTTCTCTTGTATACACATCAGGTGGGGATTAACCCAACAAAACGATGCCATTCGGGATATACCGAATTTAGGACCAGATACCAATTATCTCTCCGGTCAATTATTGACGAATCAGTGAAAAGATCGAGTCAGCGAACCAAACTTGTTCGAATCGTCTCCAGTGAGTAAACAGTGTAGAAGAAATTAGTAGATTGACAGAAGTGAAATCGAATAAAGCCAAAAGAATTTTGTTCCTATTGCGAACTTATAACGACATAGACCACATTGCTCCGATTATTTGGAAATCAGCAACTTCAGGTTGGACACCATTCTTTTTGTTCGTCGATGCAGACTATTCCGATGACTACCGCATTAAATTTGTCATAGATCATGGAGCTCGCCAAGTTCGATCATGGATTATCGAATGGTATCATTCTGAGTTTCGGGGTCTTTTGAGATTTCGGTTGTTTAAGAGAATCTCTGACCGGATGTTTGCATATACATTCGGTCTTTTATTTTTATTTAAAAACAGAATAAATATTGTTGTTAACGAATGGTCTGGGCCGTATGGTCGGATTCGAGCAGAATACTTTCTTCGGCCAGCGACATTTTTAGGATTGCCCATATACAGCCTTCCCCATGGTTATTTTCTCTGGTTGAATCCGCTGTTTAATAGAGAGAAAGCAGAGATGTATGAATCTAGAGGTAACTATCCAAATTTTTCAAACCGGAATTGTTTTACAAAATATGTCGTGCAGTCACCTGAGCATAAAGAGGAAAATATAAAAAATGGCATGAGCCAAATCAAGCTAGTGGTACTGGGTAGTGCGAGATTTTGTCGAGAGTGGAGCCATGTCAACTACAAGTTGCTGTGTAAGTACAATAGATTGAGTATGCCTGCTATGTTTACCGTGCTCTTTTTTTTGCCGCATTGGCATTACAACGTATACAGAGGGAATTGTATTGCCCTACTGAAGAAAATAGCGGATTTAGAGAATGTTTGTTTACGAATTAAGTCGCATACACGAGGAACGGGCGCACTTAGCGCTACAGAAAAAAATTCGTTGGAACAAAAGAGATATGTAGAATTTCCAAACAGCTCTGTCCACTCGACTTTGTTAGTTGACCAGTCTGATGTTGTGATTAATTTTGGGTCTAGTATTGCTTTTGAAGCGTTACGACAAGGCAAGCCAGTAATTAATCCTACGTATCTACACGGCAATCAAACATTTTTTGATAATAGCAAGGCGGTTATCGACACGAATGATGAAGAAAGTACACTTAACGCCATCGTTAGTTTACAGAAGGGCGAAGATCTAGGAGTCAAACAGGATTGCGTGGACAATTTCCTGATTAATCGAGTTGAAGGTGGTGTTAAAGGGGGAGATGTACTCCAAAGCTACCTTTCTTTGTTATATGGGTGTGAGAACTAGTGTGCAATCCTTTAAGGGACATTGCCAGTAACATAAAGGATAAAGAGTGTTCGAATAAGAATGACTAAGATACTGGATACTGGTGTAAAAAATGCACGGAATGTAGACCGTTATATATTCGGCCGGGGTGCGATTAGGGACTTATCTACAATTCTTTCAACTCGGCGTGAATCTGCGCGTGACCAGGTTATTTTCATCATCGATCAATATTTTGAGACCAATCCAAAACCCCTTAGCGATCTTCCACATGAATTAAATGATCAAGTGCATTACGTGTCTACCCAAGATGAGCCTACAACTGATTATATCGACGGTATTACCCAAGACATAATTGCTAATGGTGACGGCGAGGTTTGCGCTATTGTTGGTATAGGGGGAGGTATTACTTTAGATACAGGCAAGGCAGTGTCAAATCTCCTAACTAACGGTGGTCGTGCTGCTGACTACCAAGGGTGGGATCTCGTTAAAGTTCCTGGAGTATTCAAGATTGGTATCCCTACGATTTCCGGGACTGGAGCTGAAGCGACACGAACGTGCGTTATGACTAACGTGGAAAATGGACTAAAACTAGGTATGAATAGTGACTACACAGTTTTTGACCAGTTGGTTCTCGATCCTGATTTGACAGCTACGGTGCCAAAAGATCAATATTTCTTTACCGGAATGGATGCATGGATTCATTGTATAGAAGCCATGAATGGTAGTTATAGAAATTCAGTTGGTGATGCATTTTCGATGCAAGCGATAATGATCTGTCGCGATGTGTTTCTTAGCACTGATATGATGAGTGATGAGAACAGAGAAAAGCTGATGGTTGCGTCTTACCTGGGAGGTAGTGCTATCGCAACGAGTTATGTTGGTGTGGTGCATCCATTGTCAGCAGCACTGAGCGTGGTTCTAGGTCTGCATCATTGTGTAGCAAACTGTATTGTCATGCTGGCGATGGAGTCCTACTATCCAAAGGAACACTATGAGTACATTCAATTTGTAGAGGCTAATCAGGTTCAAGTGCCAAACAGAGTTTGCTCAGGATTATCCGACGCACAATTTGATGCTCTCTACGAAGCGGCCATTGTCCATGAAAAACCGCTGACTAATGCACTGGGAGAAAACTTCCGGGAAATATTGACCAAGGCTCAAGTGAGAGAACTCTTCGAGAAAATGTAACATGACGTTTCGCATTCCATTTAGTGGGCGAGGACACAACTATACAAACGAAGAGATATCGGTTGCCGTTGACGCTATGCGTTCCGCAGTCCCGTTAACTCAAGGGTCCTACATGCGAGAATTTGAGGAAAAATTCTGCCGCTATGTTAATGCAGAGCACGCATTCGCAGTGAGTAATGCAACGAATGGACTCGAACTTGCGGCACAGTTGTGTCAAATTGACCATGGAGATGAGGTCGTTATTCCGGCACATACATTCACATCTACGGCTTATCCTTTTGTTAAAGCTGGTGCTCACATAGTCTGGGCTGATATAGACCCCGACTTACGTGTTGTATCAGCACAATCCTTTTTAAAATGTATTAGTCCTCAGACCCGAGTACTAGTAGTGCCACACTTATATGGATTTGGAGCGGATATGGTCTCCATAATGTCGTTGGCTCGTGAATACGGTCTAATCGTAGTTGAAGATGTGGCCCAGGCGCTTGGCGTTTCGATAAGTACGCAACTGGCTGGGACATATGGTGACATCGGAGTATATTCTTTTCATTCCCATAAAAATATTACCACCTTAGGAGAAGGTGGAATGGTAATAGTACGAAATCCCCAGTGGGCAGAAGTCATTCCAATGTTACGGCACAACGGGCACTGTGCCTACAGCTACGACCGATCAGATTACTGGATACCGGCAATGGGAAATGTGAACCTACCAGAGCTGAATGGGAAGCCGCTTTGGCCAATGAATTGCTGTATCGGAGAAGTAGAATGTGCCGTAGGTATAAAGTTGTTAGATAGAGCGGATGATATGAATAAACAAAAACGTGACCGAGCAATTTCTGTCATCGATAAGTTGTCTGACTATCCTGAGTTGACATTTCATCGTGAATGTTCCGGTCGCCACAACTATCACCTATTGGTAGCTAAAGTTCAAGATGGCCTTCGGGATTTGTTTATACGGCGTATGGCGTTCCATCATGGAATACAGTGTGTTGTCCAGTATTGCCCACTTAATCGTTATCCGTTCTATCAAAAACTAGGATTTGGGGCAGCTGACGTGCCTCATACGGATAAGTTTTACGATAATATGGTGTCGCTGCCATTCAATCATCTTCTTACAGAGTCCGAAATTGAAGATATTATTGCGGCAAGCCAGGAAACGATTGATTATCTCCGACATTAGTTAATTTGCTAACGTAAGCGACAATTGTTGTTCCTGCGTTTAGGAAGTTCACAAGATTTCACGATGATTTTTTAAGGATACTATGAACCGAATCGTGTTTCGAGTGATTGGTAATCAGAGTGTAGGAATGGGTCACGTCTATAGATCACTTTCGTTAGCACATGAGTTGACGGATTGCGAAGTATTATTTGTTACAGACTCAGACAGTGACAAGGTGGTAAGGACGCTTACGGGTGGTGAATATTGGACAGGAACATTCCCAAAAGACACTCTTGTTCGCCATATTATTGAGTTAATGCCAGATCTTGTAGTCTTCGATGCGTTGAACACTGATGAAGAAACGATCAAAGAAATACGAGATCAAGAAATCAAAGTGTTAAGTTTCGAAGATCTAGGAACGGGTTCTAAATTTACAAATTTGACCATCAATGAGCTCTATGATGAACATAAGCTAGAAGGAGATAATTATCGGTGGGGTAACGAATTTTTCTTCGTGCGGGACGAATTTTTACACGCCAAACCAAGAAAGTACCAGAAACATATCGACAGCATTTTGCTGACTTTTGGAGGGGTGGATCAACATGATCTTTCCCGACGGGTTTATTATGCTGTTCGATCGGTCTGTAAACAGAGAAATATTTCAATACATATCGTTACCGGACCTGGTTATTCTGGCTATGAAACATTAGAGGATGAACTATTAGGTATTGAGGGTGTGACATTGACCCATGCGACTGGGGCGATTTCTGGAATTATGGAAGAGTCTACACTCGCGATAACTTCCAACGGTCGAACTGTTTACGAGTTGGCCCATATGAACATACCATCAATAGTGATTAGTCAACACGAACGTGAAAATACGCATCGATTTGCCTGTGAGGAAAACGGTTTTATCATGCTCGGTTTATACCGGCGAGGCGTAACCGAGAAAATGGCTGAACATGAATTAATTAGATTGATCGACCAACAAGATTACTGTTGTAACTTGTACTCAAAGCTTCTTGTGCATAAATTTTCGGAAAATAAACACAGAGTTGTAAGTGAGCTGAAAAATCTTCTGTAAATTCACGATCTCAGCGGTAGCGCAAAAATCTATAAATTCGCTATGACTCCTGAGAAGACATATTCCAAAAGAAAAACCATCCTTCTATCGGTTGTATCGGTAATTCTAGGATTTCTTGTTTTGGAGTTGATGGTTCGAGGAGCTTTTATTTTTACTGGCCGTTACGAGACTTGGGGGTATCCAAAGCAAAACAAATTTGTTTTGCCCTACGTTGGGTTTTTCAATCGTCCAGACAGTGGTCGTGATAGGTATGGGTTTCGACTAGACGGAAGCGATAATCCAGATAGAAATCTAGAAAATAAAAATGAGTGTGAGTTCAGAATATTTATATTAGGTGGAAGTACTGTTGCAGGACGGGAACTAAAAAGTAAAGATGGTACGCTACCAGCTCGCGTGGAACGCCTGTTAAATAAAATAGGTTTCGCAGGTACGTATTTTTCTGTAATTAATGGTGGAGTTGGTGGTCACGTATCTCCCCAATCATTAATGCAGGACATCATGTATGTACGCTACTCGCTTCAACCTGATCTTATAGTTCATTTCGATGGATCTAACGATTCAGTCGGGCATTCAGCTGTATATCCAGAAGGGCGTCTTTTTGGTATTAAGGACAATCTTCATCGACATACAGAGCAAGTATTTTCATCAATTGAGAGATCAAGGAGTGTCCAGGGTATTCTTGATATAACACTAAGATTGTTATCTGAATATTCAGCCTTGGTATTTTTGATCGACAAGACAGTGACTGACCCAAATAGCTGGGATCGTTACCTGAATCGTTTTGGGATTGGCCAAATAGTAGCTAGTGATTTGAACACGTGGGTTACGAGGCATGCCAATCGGTACATGTTTAACATATCTATTGCTCTAAGCTTAGGAAGCCGAGATACTGGTGTAGCGTATTTCTTTCAACCAACATTGTTGCCACATTTGGTAGGTTCAGTGTCGGATGCAGAAGTTCAATATCTCAATACCGGGTTGGATTCAAAGGAAACCTTCCATGGCCACGATCGTAGAGTTGCTAAAATTAAATTTTATAAAATGGTATCTCAAATAATAAAAGAGAGAAAAAAAGATTATGATACGGAATATTCATTAATTTCGGACCTGAGCGAGTTGTTTCAAAGAAAGCAATCCTCGGAGACATTCTATAGTGATCATGTCCATTACTCTAGTAAGGGACGAGAAGTTATTTCGGTAGCGATGGTTGAAAAACTAGCACCGCTAATAAAGAGGCAAATTAAATTGCAAGAGCGATTTGTTTCCTGCGCTGTGGAGTAATGTTTTTGTTTATTCTAATTGCAACCCCTCTAATGAGGAACAGTTGAGATGGAATTGTTGAAGGACCTGTTACTCAAGAAGTATGACCCCAACCCAAATTGTCATACGGGTCCTTATGTAATCGCCGAAGCTGGTGTTAACCATGAGGGTAGCATTGAAAATGCCAGAAAATTGATTGAACAGGCGGCCGAAGGTGGGGCGAGTGGTATAAAGTTTCAGACTTATCGAGCGGAAACTATCGCTTCGAAAAATTCGCCTGCTTACTGGGATGTTGAGAAAGAACCAACTACGAGTCAATACAGCCTTTTTAAGAAGTACGATAAATTTTGGAAAGCTGAGTTTGAGGAATTGAAAACATGCTGTGACAATGTCGGTATAGAGTTTTTGAGCACGCCATTTGATGTCGTATCGGCAGAGTTTTTAAATGAACTGATGAATGTGTTCAAAATATCTTCGTCAGATATAACTAACAAGCCGTTTATACAATACATTTGCAAATTTGGTAAACCAATAATACTTTCTACCGGTGCGTCAAATATTGATGAGATAGATAGAGCATTGTCTTGGATTGACGCATTGGGTGTGCCAGTAGCGCTACTCCATTGCGTGCTGAATTACCCTACAATTGATGAGAATGCAAATCTAGGAATGATCAGGGGACTTAAGAAAAGTTACCCCGGTCGAATTATTGGATACTCGGATCACACCTTGCCAGGAGATATGAGCAATCTAGTAACTGCTTGGTTGTTGGGAGCTCAAATTTTAGAGAAACATTTTACTCATGATAAGAATTTGCCAGGAAATGACCACTACCATGCCATGGATAAATCGGATATGGTTGTTTTTCAAAACAGATTAGAACAAATGAGGGAATTGGTGGGTCAAGATGAAAAGCACGCGCTTCAATGCGAAACATCGGCCCGCCAGCATGCCCGACGTAGTCTCGTCGCTAATTGTGCTATTCCATTCGGCACTCGCATTACTGCTCAAATGTTAACTTGGAAGCGACCAGCTCATGGAATTAGCCCGTCAAGAATTGACCAAGTTCTCGGTAAAGCAGTGGTGCGGGATATTGAAGAAGACGACATACTAACTTGGGAAATGCTCAACTAGAGATCAAAATTTGATGGGCATAGTATGTGTTGTTGCTGCTAGGATGGGTTCTACCCGATTACCAGGTAAAACTCTTATAAAAGTCGATGGACGGCCGTTATTAGAGCATCTCCTTGATCGGTTACAAGTAACTGAACGCCTAGATAAAATTGTAGTTGCGACCAGCAAACTACCAGAAGACGATCATATAGATAATTACTGTACGCAGTATGGCGCTGCTTGTTATAGAGGATCACCAAATGATGTTCTCGATAGAATTATGTGCGCGTTTAGTGCTTATAACGCTGATGTAGGTGTGGTTGTGTATGGGGATTGCCCGATTATTGACCCAGCAATAATTGACCAAGCCATTGAGTTGTTTTTGTCGTCAGGCAAGTTAGATTTTGTTGGTAATGATTTGGTAACTACATTTCCAGCGGGCATGGAGGTTGAAGTATTTAGGGTTGATGCTTTACGCGAGGCTGATTCATTATGTAAGAATGAAGTCATTCGGGAGCATGGTACGCTGTGTTTGCGACAGAATTCAGGACAATTTCGGCTACAAAATTTTGAAGCACAAGGCTTTCTGCGGCGACCCGAATTATGTTTAGAAGTCGATGTCGAAGAAGATTTGATAGTTGTTGATAAAGTTATAAAACATCTAAAGAAAATAGACTCTTATTCGTTAGAGAGAATCATTGAATACGTAGATGCTGAAAAAATTCATAGCTTTAATGAACATGTTCATAGAAGGTGGAAACAGTATCGATCAGACCAATAGATAAAATAATTGTGCGAAACAAGAAACAAAGAGTAATCGACACTGACGACGCTGTCTTATCAGTTATCGATACCATATCTTGCTATGAGAAAAATCTTAGAGATCAAGTTGATTCGATAGGAAACATCTATACAATTTTCTTTCATCATTTAGTGATCCATTTTTCTGGGATCATAATACAGAGGAATTTGGAGAATTCTGATGGTACAGAACCTCCATTTCCGTATGTCAGCAAAGAATACGCGTTGGCCCCACACTTAATTAATCTAGCTCCTACAGAAATTGAAAATAGATCTGTAACGATTAAGGCAAGAATAAGAGAGACTAAGTTCTTTCCAATAGCTTTAGGTAATTCCATCCCATTTGGGTATAAACAGAATTGTTATATATCAAAGATTCTAAACATTCTCGGTGAGTACCAAAAACCTACAAAAGTATTTATTGATCGTCTAAGGTTGCAGCTAGATAATTTATCCACTTGTATAGAAGAAATTTGCAGGCGTCATTCCATCCCTAGTTCAGATGTAATTAAGCGAAATTGGTTAGGGTATGTAAACTACCACTCAGTAGAGAACGTCAATTCGGTTTGTACAGACTTACTTCTTGTAGGGAATCGACAAGATTTACAGAATCGGAAACTGGCCCACAACTTTTTAGAACAAGGTAAAGAAGTAGTAGCCTTTACACATGGTGAGATCGCGAGTACTATTTTTGATGAACCAATGTATAAATATGCGGAAAGGGGGTTGTGTTCAACATTAGTCGAATATGGAAAATGGCAAAGTCAACAACCTGATATAAATACCGAAAGCGTCATACTCTCTCCCCATCGTACACTTTATCGAGATTCAAAGGTGGCGGTTTCGATGTATTGTCGTTCAGATAAAATTCTTTCAAAAAGACTGGATAAATTTAATGTGCTATACATTCCTACGACTTATGTAGGGAATCAGATTTACGGACCGTTTCACGCATATTCCGACCTGGTTTACTCGGAATGGCATTCCGCGATAGCTAAAGTTATACCTTCGGTTGTGTTCAAGGCACACCCAAAATCACGAGGCAGTATCGACCTGCCAGGAATTCGAGAGACACGGTGGTTAGAAGATTGTATTGATGACTATGATGTATTGATGCTCGATTATGTTTCAACGTCTACTGCGTTAGCTATGTTGACTGATAAGCCAGTAGTTTATTGCGATATAGGACTAAGGAGATTAACAAAACGTTTTCTAGAATCTCTAAAAGAGCGGTGCCACTACATAACCATTGATATCAACGGCGATCTAGAACAACAGCTTAGGGAAGGCATCACTTCATATTCAGTACGGCAACGTTGCTGGTCCAATCTAAATATCGGAGAATATTGTATTAGTGGAAATGAGTCGTTTAGGTGGGGTAGTTTATTTATTCAAACCTTGAAAGGTAACTTCTCCTTCTAGTAAATGATACTAAGGATTTTATGCACTATTTACTTCAAAAGTTGTCCATAGGGTCATGGATTCAATTGGGATATCCTCCAATAGCAGAGATCATGGCATCAGCTGGATTTGATTGGCTTGCCATAGATTTAGAACATAGCACGATAAGCCTTCGAGATGCCGAGGAGCTTATTCGAATCATCGATCTTAAAGGGGTAGTGCCGTTAGTACGTATAGCCTCAAACAATGCCGAGCAGATCAAGCGAATAATGGATGCTGGTGCGCATGGTGTTATTGTGCCTATGGTTAACTCACAAGATGAAGCAGAGGCAGCTGTTTCCGCTGTCAAATATCCACCTGAAGGTAAGCGTAGTATTGGACTTGCACGCGCACAAGGATATGGTGTGAGGTTTGAGGAATATTTTGAGTGGCAGCGCGATCATTCACTGGTAGTGGTCCAGATCGAACACATTAAAGCTGTCGAGAACTTGGAATCTATTCTGTCAGTGCCGGGAATAGATGCCTACATTGTAGGACCTTATGATCTTTCGGGATCGTTGGGAAGACCTGGACAATTTGATTCTAAAGAATATGTGGAGTCGATACGGCATATCGTTAGTGTCAGTAGAAAATTGGGTGTGCCGGGTGGTATACACATTGTCGAGCCAGACACTACTCAATTGCTCCAACGGATTGAGGAAGGCCATCGATTTATAGCTTATGGGATGGATACTCGAATGTTGGACATAATGTGCCGGACTGGCCTTGAAAGTATTCATGGGCTAAGGGAATGAATATTGTAGCGGTGATTCCAGCAAGGATGGCATCTTCACGCTTTCCCGGTAAACCGATGGCACTAATCCACGGTATGCCTATGATTGGCCATTGTTACTGTCGAGTCCGCTTGTGTGATGCGTTGAACCATACCTACGTTGCTACTTGCGATGAGGAAATATTTCAATATATCGAGTCGATCGGTGGTAAGGCTGTAATGACAGCGAACACTCATGAAAGAGCAAGCGATAGGGCAGCAGAGGCAATGGTTAAGATAGAAAAAGCCCATAAGGAGAAAGTTGATATTCTGGTAATGGTCCAAGGTGATGAGCCAATGGACACACCTCAAATGATCAGCGAAGCAATCTCACCTATGTTAAATGATGACTCGATAGAGGTCGTGAATCTTATGGGTCCAATTACGACCCAGAGTGAGTTTGAAGATTTAAACACAGTTAAGGTTGTCTCCGGTTTAGACGGAAATGCAATTTACTTTTCCCGCGAGCCTATTCCATCCCGCAAGAAGTTCGTTGGTGATGTGCCAATGTGTAAACAAATTTGTATTATTCCATTTCGTCGGGATTACCTTTTAGAGTTCAATGATACTCCAGAGACTCCGTTGGAATGTATCGAATCAGTCGATATGTTAAGGGTTATCGAGAGTGGTAAATCAGTACGAATGGTAATGACAGAGCATCAGTCAATAGGGGTAGATACACCTCAGCACTTAAAACGGGTTGAGCAGTTAATGGCGAACGACAGTTTGATGAGGGAATATCTTCGTTGAAGGTCTTGGTAAGTACCATACCGTTCGCAGACCACGACCAGGGGCCACTGGAAGCCCTGAAAAAGAATGGTGCTGAGGTTGTGCTAAATCCTTTTGGGCGAAAACTCAGAGAGAATGATCTTACTCAAATCATTAGCGATTTCGATGTGTTGATTGCTGGTACAGAGCCCATCTCTCAGGTTGTTTTGGAAAATGCCTCACAGTTGAAGTTGATAGCTAGAGTTGGTATTGGTCTTGACAATGTCGATCTGATGTCGGCACGTCGACACGGTATCGAAGTCTCTTATACACCCGAAGCGCCTTCTCCCGCCGTAGCAGAACTGACCATTGGACTTATGATAGATCTTTTGCGTTTGGTACAAATGTCGAATGTCGGTATACATCGGGGGGAGTGGCATCGTTACTTTGGTCGACGTTTGACTGAAGTGACCATAGGAATAATTGGTGCTGGCCGTATAGGTGGTAGAGTCATTCGTCATTTAGCAGGATTCAACTGTAAGCGGATTTTAGTTAACGATATAAATCAATCTATCGCACTACCGAGCCATCCGTATTGTAGCGTCGAGCGAGTAGATAAGGAGTCTATCTACAGAGAGGCCGACCTTATCTCATTGCATGTTCCTCTAAATCATCAGACACGAAATCTAATTACTAAAAAGGTGATGTCTCAGATGCGACCCGATTCAATTATTATTAATACTGCAAGGGGTGGTATTGTTAATGAAAAGGATCTGTTTGATACATTACAGTCCGGCAAGTTGGCAGGTGCAGCGATAGATGTATTTGAAGATGAACCTTATTATGGGAACTTAGCTAGTTTAGACCAGTGTCTATTGACAGCACATATGGGGTCAATGTCTGTTGATTGTCGCACCTGCATGGAAAGAGAAGCGGTTGAGGAGGTAGTCCGGTTCATATGTGGGCAGCCTAGGCAATTGCTGGTACCAGAGGAAGAATATACTAATCAACAGATGGTTCGGTGAGGTTAAGAGATGGACAAAGCAACTGTTATCGGAGGGTCAGGTTTTCTAGGTAGCCATGTAGCTGATGAGTTGACGAACCGAGGGTACGCCGTGACTATGTTTGATCAAGCACCGTCCCGTTGGATTCAAAAAAATCAAGATATGATTGTAGGGGATATGCTGGATACTGATTTGTTGGCAAAAGCTTGTGAAGGATCTCGCTACCTATATCATTTTGGAGGCATTGCGGACATTGGTGAAGCAAAGAGAAATCCTTATAAAACAATTGAGATTAATGTACTCGGGGCAGCCAAGGCATTAGAGGTTGCCTGTGCCGCGGGTACGGAACGCTTCCTCTATGCCTCGACAATGTACGTATACAGTGTTGCTGGATCGTTTTACCGAGCTAGTAAGCAAGCTGCAGAAACAATTGTAGAGACTTATGCGGAGGAATTTGATCTTGATTATACGTTGCTTCGATACGGATCACTTTATGGTCCGCGTGCCCAGGCTTGGAACGGGCTAAGACGTTATGTAAAACAAGTAGTAGAAGACGGCTGTTTGAATTATAAGGGAAATGGTCAGGAGCGAAGAGAATATATCCATGTATTGGATGCGGCTCGTCTTAGCGTCGACGTTCTTGATAAACAACATCGCAATCAGGCAATTACCGTTACTGGGTCACAGGTGCTGAGTTCTAGAGATCTTGCAAATATGATATTTGAGATTGCAGGAAAGAAACCCAACGTAATTTTTTCTGAATCGGGACGTACTGACGAACACTATCAGCTGACGCCCTATCGTTATACACCAAAGCACGCTAAGAAGCTTGTTCCTTTAGAGTTCGTGGATCTCGGACAAGGGATTCTTGAGGTTGTTGAAGAAGTCGATCAGGCATGTGGTAGCAAATAATCGATCGATCCATTTTGGATCATTCCTTTAAGGCCCGATACTGGTTAATCGCTGTTGTTTCCGCAGATTATCGCAAGCGTGTTCTACTAGATTTTAGGAAGCGATAATCGTACGACAATATGACACAGTTAATTATTTACAGAGGCAGCGATACAATTACGCTACCGTCAACCAGTACTACTTGTTACATCTATCAGATAGGTTCCGGACAGATAAAAGGTGAAGGTTTAATCAACCTGAATGATAGTCGCCGGCTGAATCAGTTGGCAGAAGAAATTCGAGATGATTATTCTATATGGGTCTACTCATTAAATGAATTATTTCTAGAATCTGGCCTAACAACAGACAAGTTGTCATTATTTTTTTTGACGGATCTTTCATGCAAGCGAGCAGAATTCTTCGATACCTTTGATTGTGTCTGTAATCTATTGTTGATTCGGGAGAAACTACGAGGTGTTGAATTGACAAATGCCCGACTAATTGGAGTAGAGAGCCAATTTGCGCTGGCTTTTCGGTCAATGTTTCCTGCGACTATACTAGAAATAGAAAAACGTACACAGCCTAAGATCAGACCTGTGCGGCGATTGGTGTCGGATATTCTCTATCTTTTTCGCGTAGTGGCTGTGGTTATTGTAAATACGTTAATACACGCTAATGGAGTTAGCAAGCGATATGCGCCGCGCACATTCTTTTCAATTTACCCTCAAATGTTTTCGAAAGAGGGCATAGAAACCAAATACGGAGACTATCCTGATACAGATGATAATTTTGCGGTAAGCATTTTAACGGATGGAATGCATCAGAAAACATCGATTGTAAACTACGTAGTTTGGTGTCGAGCTGCTGAGAGTAAAGGGTATAAGGTGATTGATCGATATTTAGCACTTTCTGATGTTAGCTCAGGCCTCTACTGGGCAGGAAAACTATGGAGGTTTTTTATAAATAAAAATGATCAGGTCTATGAATTTAAGAACATCGATATTTCTGGTCTGATAAAGACCGAACTTTTATTCTCAATTAGTCGGGTGATGCGTTTATGTGTGCTGAAGGGAGCTTTGCGTCGGTTTCTGGAAAGCCATCGAACTAATGAGTTACTTTACTATCCTTGTGAGTATCCTTTAGGGCGAATGGTATCCTGGATCAGCAGTTCACTAGAATCAACGTTGTTACGTACCGGATTCCAAATGAGTATTGCCTCAAATCGGCGCCTAGAGCAGTTTCTTGCGCCAGGAGAAGCTTCGACAAAGGCGCCATTCTTGAAGCAAGCCCCGATACCGGACAGGGTGTTGGCAGAAGATGCAACGGCCGCTTCAATTTATCGTTACTCTGGGTACAAGAATGTTGAGGTTATGGATAAGATCTATCGTTATGCATACCTTGAAGGAGTCAATCTCCAGAAAAATAGGAGTAGCCATTTAATTGCGCCTGGGCTACATGATGGTGCCATAATTCTAGAGCATTTGAGAAAAGAAATTGCCACTAACACAGCGATTAATTATTTGGTCAAGCCCCACCCAAGGGCAGATAATACCTACTTAACTCAGTGGTCCGAGATAGAAAACCTCATTATATCCACACAATCTATTGGAGCGCTCTTGTCTTTGGTTTCTCACGTTTATGTTACTTACAGTTCAGTCGGAGTTGAGGCGTCGCGACTAGGTTTGGACGTTACCGTCATCAATATCCCTGGTAGAGTTAATACTTCACCTTTAGCTAATGTACGGGACTAAAGGCTAAAACAATGGCTACCTACTTGTGGTTTTAATTGACTAACATACCTCCTGCTTGAATGAGTTAGTCCTCTCACCAAGCTAATCTTCAAACATTATCTTGAAAAAGCAACCCAAGCATGTCTGTATTCAGGGCCTGGGATTTGTAGGCGCAGCGATGGCGGTTGCGGTTGCAAATGTCCGTGGCCCTAATGGAGAATTGCTATATCGAGTTACAGGAGTAGATCGGAATACTCCACAAGGTCTCGAACGAGTTCAGGCGTTAAGTCGAGGTAAATTTCCGTTCACTACTACTGATACCACTCTGCATCAGGCTTTAAGTCTTGCGCATTCTTGTGGAAATTTGTCTGCGACAACTGATGAGTCTGTATACGCAACGGCTGATGTAGTAGTGGTAGACGTTGCACTTGACATTCCATTTCTGGCCGAAAAACCACAACTAGATTTGGTTGGCCTTGAAAAGTCTGTTACAAGTATTGCGGAAAAAATTCCCAACGGTGGGTTGGTGCTAATAGAGACTACTGTTCCTCCAGGAACTTGTGAGAATGTACTTGCGCCTATCTTGAGAAAAGAGGCGCAGCGCCGTGGTCTAGCTCAAAATTCGATTCATCTTGCACATTCTTTCGAGCGAGTAATGCCAGGTGAGGCCTATCTAGAATCAATCACACATTTTTGGCGAGTATACGCTGGACATACCTCCGAGGCTGCAAATGTTTGTGAAGAGTTTTTATCAAGTATTGTGGATATTAAGCATTACCCCCTGACACGATTATCCTCTATGACCGCATCAGAGACTGCAAAAGTAATGGAAAATACTTATAGAGCGGCAAATATTGCCTTTATCGACGAGTGGACCAAGTATGCTGAGGCGGTTGGAATTGACCTTTATGAGGTTATTGATGCTATTCAAATGAGACCTACCCACGCCAATATTCGTTTTCCAGGACTTGGTGTTGGTGGTTACTGTCTGACAAAAGATCCAGCATTTGCACCATTGGCGGCGCATCAACTATTTAGCCATGATCATCTAGAGTTTCCCTTTTCGCGGCTTGCGATGCAGGTAAATCGCGCGATGCCGGAGCATGCCGTCAGTAGGCTAGAATCTTTACTGAATAATGGGTACCGAGGTAAAAGAGTTCTAGTGCTCGGTGTTAGTTATCGGCAGAATGTGGGTGACACTCGTTACTCGCCGGTCGAGACTTTTGTGCGAGCTTTAGAGATATGTGGTGCTCAAGTAACAGGTTTCGATCCGTTTGTTGATTACTGGCCAGAGATGAGTCGATCAATCGCTTCGACCTTGCCGGAAGCTAAACATTTTGATGCGGTAGTAATTGCCACACCCCATCGTGAGTTTTTTGACCTGGAGATAATAGAATGGTTCAACGAGGCTAGACCTCTGCTATTGGATACTGCGAATGTGTTGTCAAAAGAACAACGCCAACGTTGTCGTAAAGTGGGTATCCGAGTTGAGAGTCTAGGTAGGGGGGACTCTTTGTGAGTGGACAAATTCTAATCACAGGTGGTGCTGGCTTTATAGGTTTTCATCTGGCTAAAAATTTAGCATCAAGTGGGTACAAAGTTTGTCTCGTCGACAATCATGTTCGCGGAATTGCTGATATACATCTCAAGAGGTTGCTAACGCAGGATGAGGTCACACTAGTTAACATCAACTTGCTGGATCGAGAGGCTGTGTTAGGTCTAGGCGACGTGTTCAGCACGATCTTTCATCTTGGTGCCATAATTGGAGTCCAACATGTGTTGGATAGACCTTTTGATGTATTGGTCGAAAATGTGCGTATGCTGGATAATGTAATTACACTTGCTCGTCAGCAGCTAGATTTGTCCCGACTCTTCTTTGCCTCAAGTAGTGAAGTGTATGCTGGCACTCTGAAACATTTTGATCTAGAGATACCAACTCCAGAGGATGTAACCTTGGCCGTCACAGCTCTGAATGAGCCTCGGACTAGCTATATGTTATCAAAAATTATGGGTGAGGCTATGGTCCAACAGGCTGGACTCCCATTTACAATCTTTCGACCACACAACATTTATGGGCCCCGTATGGGTATGGCTCACGTGATTCCTGAGCAACTAAAAAAAGCTTTTGAAGCCAAACCGGGTGATCGACTAGATGTTCCTTCACCGGGACACACTCGATCTTTTTGTTATGTTGATGATGCTGTCGAAATGCTACACGAGATGTTGTTATTAGATAATTGTATTGGTCAGACACTCAATCTTGGTACTGAGACTCCAGAGATCAGTATTCGTGATGTGGTGCAGACTTGTATATGGGCTACGAATAAGAATCTTGGAATCAATGAGCTGGCACCCATTTCAGGGTCTCCAGTGCGTCGAGCACCAGACATGAGGCTAACTAAGAATTTGTTGGGCTATGAGGCCAAGATCAAACTAGACCAAGGTATCACCAGAACATGGAATTGGTACCGAGAACAGGTATTTGAATCCCGGGGAACCAGTGCTCGGTGAATAATACTGTGTTTTTCTCGCAATTTACGTCGATGGTAAGGGATATCTTTGCGACTGATAGTTTTATTCCTTTGCATGCTCCGCAATTCAAAGGGAGGGAAAAAGAATTAGTACTACAAACATTGGAATCTACGTTTGTCTCTACCGTCGGTGACTTGGTCGAGGAATTTGAAGGGCACTTAACTCAGTATACTGGGGCCACATATGCAGTAGCGACAAACAGTGGCACTGCGGCACTTCATACCGCACTTCATTTGACGGGTATTCGGCCAGGAGAGGAAGTAATAACCGTACCCCTCACATTTGTTGCGACCTGTAATGCGATTCGTTACTGCGGAGCAAATCCAGTATTTGTTGACGTCGAGTGGCAAACATTAGGTCTCTGCCCAAATAGCCTTGGTGATTTTCTAGAAGCGCATGCACAGGTGCGTGACGATGGATTCTGTTGGAATCATACATCAGAGAAGATAATTCGTGCGTGCATACCAGTTCATAACTTAGGTCATTCAGTACGTATCCGTGAGATTGCAGAAATCTGTGCTAGGTATAATATTTATTTGATCGAAGATGCTGCGGAGTCATTAGGCAGCTTCGAAAATGGGGTTCATACTGGTCGAACAGGTTGTATTGGGACGATTAGTTTTAACGGAAACAAGATTATTACGACCGGTGGCGGTGGGGCATTAATTACTGATGACGAAACGTTGGCGCAAAGAGCAAAGCACTGTATTACGACTGCTAAACAAACACATCCCTGGCTTTTTCTACACGATGAATTAGGGTTTAACTATCGTCTCCCCAACATCAACGCGGCGCTCGGCTGCGGGCAAATAGAACAACTAAGTAAGTTCGTCGATTTAAAACGAGCTTTGGCTCAGCGTTATAAAAGCTGGTTCGATAACATCATCGATGTAGATTTTTTCTCTGAGCCGGTGACGGCGTGTTCCAATTATTGGTTAAATGCAATTTTGTTGAAGGATCGTAATATGCGAGATGAGTTTTTGGAGTTTACTAATAGTGCTGGTGTTATGACTCGGCCAATGTGGACACCTATGCATACGTTGCCTATGTACCAGGATTGTCAACGAAACGATTTACCTATAGCTGAGGCAATAGAGTCTCGTTTGGCGAATATACCCAGTAGTGTGATCGAATGACCTCTATGAGAAAAATCTGTGTAGTCACGGGCTCTCGTGCAGAATATGGCCTACTTTATTGGGTACTTCGAGAGATTAAGACTGCAAAGGACCTAGAACTGCAGCTGGTTGTGACAGGCATGCATCTTTCGCCTGAATTTGGTCTTACATATCACCAAATTGAAAAGGACGGCTTTTCGATTACGCGTAAGGTGGAAATGTTGTTGTCGTCTGACACTGCGGCTGGGGTCGCCAAGTCGACTGGGCTTGGTATGATCGGATTTGGAGATACATTCGAAATATTGAAGCCTGATATTGTGCTTATGTTGGGTGATCGTTTTGAGTTGTTAGCTGCTGCATCTGCCGCGTTGTTTGCTGCATTACCGATCGCGCATATACACGGTGGTGAAGTTACGACCGGTGCATTCGACGAAGCAATTCGTCATTCTATTACAAAGATGTCACACCTACATTTTACAGCAACTCAGAGATATCTACAGCGTATTATCCAAATGGGCGAAGACTCAACAAAGGTATTTAACGTTGGTGCGCCTGGACTGGACAATATACGTCGGCTAAGGTTGATGGACCAGTCTGCCGTAGAGTGTGCTATCGGAATAGAGGTAGGTGTTCGGAGCTTGCTAGTAACCTGGCATCCGGTTACGTTGGAGCAAGGGGAAAATGAGAAAAATTTCAGCCTATTGCTCAAAGTACTATCAAAACTAGACCAAGTACATTTAATATTCACTAAAGCCAACGCGGATGCCGAGGGTCGCATGATCAATCGAATGATTGATGACTTTGTCGCTGAACATGCCGACACAGCTGTAGCGCATAAATCCTTAGGCCAGCTACTTTACCTCTCGACTATCAAATATATGAATGGGGTAGTGGGTAACTCCTCTAGTGGAATTATAGAAGCGCCTAGTTTAGGTGTCGGTACAATTAATATTGGCGACCGGCAGACGGGTAGAGAGCGGGCGGTGAGCGTGATTGATTGTGCTCCGGATGAAGTCAGCATATCGAGAGCATTCGAAACTCTGTTTAGTGATGAGTTTCAGAGACATCTACCGAGTGTCGACAACCCATACGACAACGGTCATGATGTTGCAGGTACAATTATTGAAATATTACGTGCAATTTCATTGAAAGGAATTGTTAAGAAGTCGTTTTTTGATCTTGAGTTTCCAGCTTCTGGGCCAGAAGTAATATGAAATATACTGGCAAGCAACTGTCCTCAAGTTTAGTCACAGACCAACAAAATCAGGCACGGGCTAACTTTACTGAAACAGCCGATGCATGGCAGCATAAATCAGAGGATGAAAGGGAATATTCTTTGATTCAAAACCGTAATTCAATCGTATTAGGTAAGTTATTAAATTTCCCGCAGCATGCAAAATTTCTAGACATTGGTTGCGGTACTGGGCAACTGGCAATCCAGGCAGCATGTCATGGCTATCATGCAACCGGAATAGACTATTCTGAAACCATGATTAAGCATTGCATAGACAATGCGATGAAGGTTGGAGCATCAGTACAGTTTAAATATTTATCGATATTTGATTTTCCCACCACTAACAAAACATTTGATCTGATTAGTGCCTTAGGATTTATTGAGTATTTATCACAGCCACAACTGGCGCTGTTTTTTCAGAAAACTAGTGAGATGTTACCCCGCGGAGGAAAATTACTCATTGGGACTCGAAACCGATTGTTTAACGTTACCAGTTTAAATCAGTTTACAAACATTGAACGGGAGTTGGGAAACTTTGATAATTTGTTGCGCCAAGCTATGGCATTTCAGTCGGTCTCATCGACCGACAAAAATTTTGATTTTCTTGAGGAATTTGCAAGTATAGAGGCTCAGCCCGAGGTTCATCCCCATACGGGTGTAAAAGTTGACACGCGGTATCAGTATTCTCCAGGAGAAATTTACGCCAGGCTGAAAATGGAAGGTTACAAGTTAGATCGGATTTATCCCGTACATTACCACGCGTTTCCTCCTAGTGTTAAGGAGGATTACATAGCTGATCATGAGAAAGTCGCACGATTTGTACAAGAGCATGCGTCGTCCGATATGCGCCTAATACCTTGGTGCTCGACGTTGATATTTTCAGTTCGCAGAGGTAATACCTAATGTCGACACTTAGCATTATTAATTATCATTATGTTCGTGAACCATCTAAAGACTCGTATGGCGGAATTAATGTATGCTCAGTAGAAAGATTCTGTAAACAGCTCGATCAATTGCAGCAGAATTACAGCATTGTCACGGCACAACAGGTAATTCGAGCGTTAGAAGGAAAAGGTCAAATTCCCAAAAACGCGTGTTGGTTAACTTTCGATGATGGATACATTGACCACTACAAAAATGTATTTCCAATACTATTGAGCCAAGGTATACAGGGTACATTTTTTCCACCAGCAGCGCCACTAATTGATGGTACGGTGCTAGACGTAAACAAGATCCAGTACGTTCTGGATAACAAAGAATCAGTCGATGATCTCGTAGAATTCATTAAGCGATACATTCTAGACTACTCACGAGAATATAGATTACTAACACCTGAAAAGTATTGGAACAACTGGGCTCTACCCAGTCGTTTTGGCGATTCTGCAGAAGTGACATTTGTTAAGCGCATGTTGCAGATGGTTTTACCCTACGAGTTGAGGAGGGAACTTACTCGTCAACTGTTTGAACAATATGTGTCTTGTGATGAGACCGGTTTCGCTAGTAGTCTTTATATGAACCATTCACATTTATCAGAGATGGTATCTGCCGGGATGTTTGTTGGTCATCATGGTTACCAACATGAATGGTTAAGTCATTTGTCAGATTCCGGGCAATTAGCCGAATTAGAACCGAGTATTGAGATACTGAGAGACCTGGGGATGGCAGAAGAAGGATGGATTATGTCTTATCCATATGGAGCTTGGAATGATAGGTTGCTCCGCCAGATGAAGTCGCTCGGTTGTGTTGCTGGGCTGACAGTAATCCCCGGCACTGCAGATATTGAGAACAGTGATCATTTGTTACTCAATAGATTTGACACAACAGATTTTCCTACAACAGAAGTAGAGCAACAAGAATTAGTTGACCGCCCTTCTTTGGGAAGTGTGAATATCTATCGGCGACCAAAGGAGTTAGTGCGAGGTACCGACTACAAGGCTAAATTTGGTGATATTGAATCTGTGGAAGCCAAATACGGCCTTCCTTTGGAAGTAAGATTTTGTCAAAGATGTGTGATATCAAACCAACGACCTAACTCTGAAGTCGAATTTCGACATACTTCAGATACTGTAAAGAAAACGATCAATTTTGATGACGAAAGAGTCTGTGATGCATGCCGGACCACGCAACAAAAACAAAAAGAGATTGATTGGGGATTCCGAGAGAAAGAGTTATTAGAGTTGTGTGACCGATATCGTAAAGATGGTGAGAGTTATGATTGTTTAGTGCCAGGATCTGGCGGAAAAGACAGTGTTTTTGCAGCCCACGTTCTAAAACACAAATACGGTATGACACCGCTTACAGTGACATGGGCCCCACATATTTATACCGAATGGGGCTGGCAAAACTTCCAGTCCTGGATTGGAGTTGGATTTGATAATTATCTTATGACACCAAATGGACGTACGCATAGGTTGCTTACACGGTTAGCACTTGAGAATCTTTTCCATCCATTTCAACCATTCATGTTAGGTCAAAAGGCTTTGGCTCCTAAGATGGCAGCAAAATTTGACATCTCTCTTGTTTTTTATGGTGAGAATGAAGCGGAATATGGGAATCCAATTAAAGATACTGAATTAGCGAGGAGGGACTGGTCCTATTTTGCCGGGGATGATTTCTCCAGAATTTATCTAGGCGGTGTATCAATTCAAGAGTTGAATGAAGGTCTTGGAGTAAGTAAAGCAGATCTTTCTCCTTATTTGCCTATGAGCCCAGACGTCATCGAGTCTAAAGGGATTGATGTCCACTATCTTGGTTACTATCTTCCATGGCACCCACAGGGTGCCTACTATTATGCAGTGGAAAATAGTGGATTTCAGGCTTCTCCGGAGAGAACACCTGGTACTTATAGTAAATACAACAGCATTGATGACAAGATAGATGATTTTCATTATTACACTACTTTCATTAAATTTGGTATAGGACGGTCGACGTACGACGCAGCACAAGAGATTCGAAATGATGAGATTACCCGCGAAGAAGGTGTTGCATTGGTAAAAAAATACGATGGTGAATTTCCGAGTCGATTTGCTGATGAAATCTTTAGGTATTTGAGCATAAATAGTGATGAGTATCCGGTGGCAAGCCATCGATTTGATCAGGGAATAATGGAAAGAGATTACTTTGATGATCTAGCAGATTATTTTCGTTCTCCACATCTTTGGCGATTTGACGGTACTGGTTGGAGTTTACGTCACGCTGTTTGGCAATAGGTAGTACGTGCGTAACGTCAGATTGATAGCTCGACTGGACGTCAAGGCGCCCAATTTGGTAAAGGGGGTGCAGTTAGAAGGACTACGCAAGCTCGGTGACCCTAATGACAGAGCACTAAGGTATTACCAGCAGGGAATTGACGAGATCTATTACGAAGATATCGTAGCGAGCTTGTATGAGAGGAATAGTCTTCTTGATATCGTTGAGAAAACTACTCGCAATATCTTTGTTCCGGTAATTGTAGGTGGCGGTTTAAGAACTACGAATGATGTTGCAGCCGTATTACGGGCAGGTGCTGACAAAGTGGCTATTAATACTGCTGCAATTAAGAATCCAAAGATCGTCAAAGAGGTTGCAAGACGATTTGGTAGCCAGTGCATGGTTTTGTCAATTCAGGCTAAACGCCAGGGTTCTTCATGGGAAGCGTACTATGACAATGGACGTGAGCACAGTGGTCTCGATGTAATAGAGTGGGCATGTAAAGGGCAGAGTCTCGGCGCGGGTGAGATAATAATAACGTCAGTTGATAGAGAAGGAACAGCATCGGGTTTTGATAACGAACTATTGAAAAAAGTCACAGCTGCAATTGATATACCGATAATTGCAAGTGGAGGCATGGGAAAATTGGAAGATTTAAGTGAGGCGGTTAGAACCACTAGTGTAGATGCTATAGCTATGGCTCACGTACTACATTACGACGTGTTCTCTATTCCAGAAATTAGGCAATACTGCTTGAACGAGAACATACCAGTGCGATCGGTGGACCTTGTACCGGGTTATTTCACAACTTAATGGACGCGGTCATAATTGACTATGGTATCGTCAATCTAAAAAATGTTGTGCGTGGTTTTGAGCATCTAGGTTCTAAGGTAACGATTTCAAAGCATCCTGAAGTGGTGGAAAAAGCTGAACGAGTCGTACTGCCTGGTGTTGGAGCATTTTCTGCCGGGATACAGGAGTTACGTAAGAGGGGTTTAGACGAGGCACTGGGAAACGTTGCCAACGCTGGACGACCAGTACTGGGAATTTGTTTGGGAATGCAAATGCTATTAGACAACAGCCTTGAATATGGGAAACATGAGGGATTGGGATTAATACCTGGATCGGTAATACCGATCCCCACTGAAAGCATGGCTGGAGGCAGAAAAGATCGAAAGGTACCCCATATTGGGTGGAGTAGAATCGACTATCCGCCTAATCTCACTAACTGGGATGGTTCTTGTCTCTCCGATACTTTGCCGAGCACCTATTTCTATTTTGTTCACTCATTCATGGTAGTGCCTGATGATCCAAACCACATACTGGCGCGATGTAATTACGAAAATGTTTCCCTATGTGGGGCAATTCGGAAAGGGAACATTACCGGACTCCAATTTCACCCCGAGCGTAGCGGAACAGAAGGTCTAAACGTGCTTCGGAAATTTATTACTTCTTGAGGTGAAGACAATGCTAAGAGATCGTGTCTTTGTCATTGCAGAAGCTGGAGTAAATCACAATGGTGATCTCAACCGCGCATTTGAATTAATTGATGTAGCCGCAGAAGCAGGGGCTGATGCTGTAAAGTTTCAAACTTTTAGCACCGAAAAACTAGTGACTCGAAGTGCATTAAAAGCCCCATATCAAATAAAAGATGCTAATCCCGGTGAATCGCAGTTTGAGATGCTCTCGAATCTTGAGCTCGATTATGAAGCGCACCACGCCCTAAAAGAATATGCCGAAGATAATAATTTACAATTTATGTCCACCGCTTTTGATTCAAGTAGTCTTAAATTTTTGGTGGATGATCTTCAGCTTGCCGTGCTCAAAATACCCTCAGGGGAGATTACGAATGGACCACTACTAATTCAACATGCAAGGTCTGATCGAGATTTGATCATTTCTACAGGCATGTCGACAATAGAAGAGATACTTCAGGCTTTGTCAGTGGTGTCATTTGGCCTGGTTAGTAAGAAAGATCCCTCAAAAGAAGCATGCCAAGAAGTATTTAATACAGAAGAGGGTCAGCAGCAGCTCCGAGACCGAGTGATCCTACTACATTGTACGAGCGAATATCCCGCCTCTATTGATGGGATCAATCTATCCGCGATGGTGTCTATTAGAGATAAGTTTTCTCTGCGGGTGGGTTATTCCGATCATAGCGAAGGTATTGCGATACCACCTCTAGCAGTTGCGCTTGGGGCTCAGGTAGTCGAGAAACATTTTACGCTTGATAGAACTCTACCAGGCCCGGATCACGCTGCTTCCCTTGAGCCTAAAGAACTAAAAGAGATGGTTACTGCAATTCGTGTAGTAGAAAGAGTCTTAGGCAACGGTGTGAAGGAACCAGCAAAAGGGGAGAAAAACAATCGTGAAGCTGCGAGAAAGAGTCTGGTAGCCGCAAGAATAATCCATAAGGGTGAAAAATTTTCGGCAGACAATCTCACTGCCAAAAGGCCCGGTAATGGTCGATCGCCAATGGACTATTGGTCGTTGATCGGAAAACACGCCGAAAAGCACTACGAGGCAGACGAATTTATCTAATGAGTGGAAGCTCCAAGAAACCTTTGATTGTCATGGGTGCTGGAGGCCATGCCAGTGTAGTGGTTGATTGTTTAGTCGAAAGTACTAGCACGATACTTGGAGTTGTCGACCCTGCACTACCGGTCGGAGATCGTGCACTAGGAATGAAGGTACTCGGGTCAGATGATAAAGTATTTGAATATTCCCCAGAAGAGATACTTTTGGTTAATGGTATTGGAATGGTGGAATTTAGTACTGCTAGAAGAGATGTTAGTAAACGAATGCGTCAATTCGGATATAAGTTTCAAACAATCGTACACTCCAGCGCCATCACATCAAATCAAGCAATGTTAGAAGAAGGTGTACAAATTATGGCAGGTGTTATCCTGCAACCAGGAATAAAAGTCGGCTGTGATTCGATTGTCAATACGGGAGCACTAATTGATCATGATTGTGTCATCGGAATGGGGTGTCATATCTGTCCAGGTGTAACGCTTGCTGGAAATGTAATTATTGGTGATGGCACGATGATCGGTAGTGGTTCTACAGTGTTACCTGGTACAGTAATTGGGAGTCGTGTCCTGATAGGGGCAGGGGCAACAATTTATCACGATATTGAATCAGGGACTACAGTTAGACAGCGACCGGAAGAGGTTGTCAAACTCGAGGAGCGACCATAGCGGTGGACTGGCAAGAAACATTACTTCCACTAAAAAGTACCTTAAGGCAAGCTTCTGAGGTTCTGACTTGTTCTTCGATGCGAATTGTACTAATCGTTGATGATAATCAGCGCTTGCTAGGTACAGTAACAGACGGTGATATACGTAGGGCATTGGTCCATGGATGTTCAATGGACTCATCTGTCGAATTTGTTATGGAGAAAGATCCTGTAACAGTTGAGATGGATCGAGGTAGGCAATCAGTTGTATTGTTGATGCAAGAAAAGGATCTGCTGCAACTGCCAGTTGTGGATGGGAACTTTAGAGTTGTTGGTCTCGAAGTAATGCAGAACCTTATCTACGGCATAAAAAGGGAAAATCCAGTACTACTAATGGCTGGAGGATTCGGAAAACGTTTATTACCTTTGACTAAAAACATACCTAAACCTTTATTGAAAATTGGCAGAAAACCTTTGCTGGAATCGATCATTGAACAACTCTCGGCATCAGGATTTTCTAATATATTCATTGCAACCCACTACAAGGGAAAACTGATTAGCGAACATTTTGGAGACGGGCGGGCGTGGGGTGTAAACATCCACTACCTTGAAGAGACCAAGCCCCTGGGGACCGCTGGAGCTTTGACGCTACTTCAGGAACACTACCTAACCTCTCCGTTGTTAGTTATGAATAGTGATTTGCTGACCCGACTAGATTTCGGTCAGCTTTTAGAATTCCATGAATCCCATGGAGGTGAGGCAACGATGTGTGTTAGAGAATACGACTTTCAGATTCCCTATGGTGTGGTAGAAGGTGATGGACAGCATGTTTCACGATTGATAGAAAAACCTATAGAGACATTTTTTATAAACGCCGGTATATATGTGCTAAACCCAGAAATTATCCGGAATGAGGCTAACTCCAATGTTAAATTCGATATGCCAGATTTCTTAGATAAAGTTATGAGTTCGGGTGGGATAGTTAACATGTTCCCAATTCATGAATACTGGATTGATATTGGTAGATTAGAAGAATATGAACGAGCTCAGCTCGAAGCAGCAGAATCTTATTCTTGAGATTGCGATATGTTTAAAAAATATTACTAGACCGACAGACAGTATGTGGACTTATTGCAATTGGCTTGAGTGTTCACTCGGGACATAGAGCTTCGAATTTAGTTAATCACAATCTACTAATTTTATGTTGAGTACGTGGAACGTTGCTTGAAAATAAGACTAATCGAGGTGTAAGGCAAACCATCGAAATTACATTTGTCAGAACTGCAGATGATGATTGAGGTCGGTAGAGCATTATTTCCATTGCCTTAGGAACAATGTAACGACTCAATATCTAGAATAGTTTGTGACCTACATTTCTGGAGACTAAGGAAAGGGAAGTTACGCAAACATCACTTTCTTAAGATATTTATTGTTGCTAAATTCTGTGATGTTTTCGAAATTGTAAGGAGTAGTATGAATCTTGAGATGATCTATGTTAGTTCTTAAGAAAAAGAATTTGTTGCAATAAATCTTTTACCAATTATCAGCTGGAAACCCAAGGCAAGTGAGTAATATAGGTAGACTTAGGTGAGACTTTGTCTCAGAAAAACATAAAAAAAGCAGAGCCAGTTCTCATGATTGCTAGTGCGCTCTCGGGTGGCGGGGCAGAGGCTGTTGCTCGTTTAATGGTTCAGGAAATTGACGGTGTTCGATGTGTTCTTTTCGAGAATAAGGCTGGAGTTAAGATTCCTGGTCGTAGGGTCGATAAAATACAAAGACTTGGTGGCGATAGTTTATTTGGGAAAGCACTATCAAATGTATGGAGAGTAGTGTACGTACAGTACGTTAAGATTATGATGCAACCTCGAATCACTATTTCGCATCTAGAAGGACCAAATTTCACCAACATTCTGACATTCTTCGGAGGTAGAAGGATTTTATTTGTACACAACAGAGTAAGTAGCAACTATCAACAAGATAGTTTTGTTGATAGTCTAAAGGTGAAGCTAATAAAGTGGTTGTACCACCGAGCTAATCTTGTGCTTGGGGTATCTCCGGATATCTGTACTGAATTAGTCGAAGTATTTGGAGTATCTTCTGAACGTATAAATGTTTTGCCCAATCCAATTGATATTGCGGAAATAAGGGAGAATTCAAATAAGAGCTATGGCGACTCCAGAGATAATTTGTGTGATCAACGCTACCTTATTAGCCTAGCTAGTCTTACTCACCAGAAGAACCATAAATTATTAATACGTTCATTTAAAAAGCTCGTTGATGCTAGTCAAAATTATAGCGATCTTAAGTTGGTACTGGTCGGTGAGGGTGAGAAGAGAATTGAATTAGAGGATTTATGTACTGAGTTGGAGTTAAGTAAGACTAGGTACGATAGGAGTGGGTTTGATTTATCGGCTCGAGTAGTTTTCATGGGATTTCAATCTAACCCCTTTCCATTACTTCGCAAGGCACAACTACTTGTTATGCCATCGTTGTGGGAAGGATTGCCTATATCTTTGCTTGAAACTTTGGCATTGGGAGTGCCACCTGTAGTGTCGAATTGCTCGTCAGGTGTTAGGGCAGTTTTTGATTATCCTGCGGAAGATACGATTTCTTCGGATAGTGGTGAATCTGTGCGAACTCCTGTTGGGGTGTTAGTTACTGGATCTGTAGCGGAAGATGATTCGACTGCGGTAGATTTATGGGCAGCTGTAATAGGCGAGACATTGACAGATACTGATTACCTAGAGAGTTGTATTAGTGGATCGACGGATCGAGCATTGGAGTACGATTTATCTAGAATAAGGGGTATTTGGGAAAAATCACTTTATAGATAGCTTTATTTGAAATGGTAGATTGGTATTTGGATGTACACTACTGCTAGGAGGCTGTAGCCTTGGCTAGATGGTTGGCGAGTCGTTTGCGTATAACTTCGTGTGGATAGTCGTTATGAGGCATTGTAATGTAATAGCGACTAGCATCCTGTGTCTGTTGTTTGTACCTTGCATCATCCATTGAGAGCAGTTTATCTGCTTGATCTGAAAAGGTAGTCAGGCTATCGCTTTGTAGAGAAATAAAGTTGGGAAGTTTGTCGTAGTACTGAACAGCTCCCCAGTTTTCTAATAAATCCTGTCGATAACCGCTACCAAAAAGTACTTTCGCCCCGGCTCCTAATGCCTCGTATCCAAGGGTTGAGCATAGATTAATTATTAATCTACTGCGGAACGCACCGTGGTAGGTTTCGAATTCGTTGTTTGATTTGTCGGCAAGAATAAGTGAGAACGGCGTACCATCCGCTAAGTCACGGAAGTATTGTTCCTCCATATTTTGATGTATGGGTTCCCGAGTTTTAGACAATACAGCAATGGAAAGCTTTCTGCTTCGAGCATAACGACAAGTAAGTTGGAAGAGATCTCGATGTGCGCTTTCAATGAGTTTGAATAATTTGCTTGCGTTCTTGTCGAGTAATTCAGGCCGATAGTGAGAACAATAAGATAGATCCCATCTATTATCAGGCTTGTAATGCTGCTGTAAGTACAAGCCGAGCTTAACAGACCCTACCGGTGTGTACTCAAGGTGTGTAATACCGATGGCCTTGAATACTTCTTTCTCTGCCTGGCCTAGAGAGTAGTAAATCGGTAAGACTGTCTTAGGAGGTATCGAGTCGATCGTGCCCCGAATAGCATTCTGAATTGATACTACGAGAGTATTCGGAGAGTATGTTGCATAGTGTCCGAGGACAACGTTGTTATCAGCAAAAGTAAGAATTATTTTCGGTTTGATGTGATCAAAAACTGCTGATATGTAAGACGAGTAGCGACGATTAGAGCTAATCCCTTTATGACAAAAATAATGTTTTGTTAAATAAAACAAGAATCCTGGAGTAGGAAAAATTGGTCGTTTGCGTCTTATATCAAGAACTGTCCAAGAGGCTGAGTCGGGGATAATTTGGTGGATCCACGAAGACCCCAGTGTATCGTAGACAAGTACATCACAGTGATATGGAAGTACAGCTCGGGGAATTATCAAACGTTTCTGTCCACCAGGTTAGTTCTATATTTAGGGTACTATAAAAATTGCACTTTGTTCGATTAATTGTGATGACAACCAGATGAATTGAGCGTCATATTAGGAAGAATCGTATTGCACAGTAATGATTGTGATAAAGCATTAGGCTCCATTATGGAATTAGACAGGTTCGCACCGGTAAAATTAGTACCAACTAAATTTGTGCCCAGGAGGACAGAGCCAGAAAGGTTGGCGCCGGTCATGTCGGCATGTCGCAAATTCGCCTTTGAAAAATTGGCGTTTTGCAAGTTGGTGTCAATCATTTTGACTGGGACAGAAGGCTGTTTGTTCATTATGAGTGGTTCTAAGGTTACTTCAGAAAAATCCATGCCTTTTAAGTCCATTCCAGAAAAGTCTACTCCCCTGAAGTCGGCTCCAGTAATAATGGCTCCTTGAAGACTAGAACCGTTTAAGCTTGCACCGCTCAAACTAGCGAAGCGCATGTCGGCGCCATTTAGCAAAGCTCCATCTAAAGTCGCCCAGTGCAATCCAGAATGGCGAAGCACAGCATTAGTTAAATTAGCATTCTGTAAATTTGTTGCATAAAGGTAGGTGCTTGACAAATTAGCTGAGTGTAGTTTTGCGTCCTGCAAGTCGTAACCGCTCAGATTTATGTTACTGAGTTTGCAATTGTTGCAGCTATTAGTAATTGAGATACGAACTAGATCTATCCGAAATAGGGCGAGAACTAATATAGAGACAAAGACAGTTCCAGCACATAATTTGTTGTTCATTCGTGACTGTTTTGTGGTCTGATTGGAACGGAGAGATGTATTAGTTCGCACTTGTTCAATTGTAAATGGACTCATATAAGTTCATATATTTATTGGTCATAACGTTTGCACTAAAATTCAATTCTGCCAGACGACGGGCAGCGAGACGAGATTGTTCGCTTATATTTATAATATTGAAAGCGTTGGCTAATGAGCCAGGCTTTTCCAAAGAGAAAAAACATCCAGCTGTCGGTTCTGATTTAATTATTTCTCGATGTGATGGGATATCCGATAGAATTTGAGGCAATCCGAACGATAAAGCCTCCAGAGCTGCGTTGGGGAGCCCTTCAGATATTGATGCAGAGACAAATACATCCGCGGCTCTTAAATAACATCTAATATCGGAGATGTGGCCTGGTATAAATATGTTTGGGTGGTCCCACGCGAGTTGTCGACATTTTTCGATCAATGGTCCATCGCCAAGTATCCAAAGCTGGTGTTGAGATTCCTTTTCCCATTCACAAAACGATTTGATTAGATAAATGGGGTTCTTTCGGGGAATCATAGGACCAGCGTACATGAAGGTATGGCCATCCTGCTTCAAGTCAAGAGCTACTCTAGCGGATAGGCGTTCCTCCTTGGTGGGTAAGGTTGGGCACCATTCAAGATCAACCCCATTCGTGATAACGAATGAGTGCATTCCTCTCTTCATATTGTTTTCTGCAATCGGAGTAGAGCAGGCAACAACGTATGGAATTCGTGATAGAGCATTACGGTGTGTGCTGGCTAGATACGTTCCTATCAGACTGCCATATAGTGGTGGATAGTCTTGTTCTGGGTTGTTTCGTTGGGTGGTGAGACGAGCTGGAAAACTGGGCAGTTTTGCGGATAAAAGATCTGCTCTTATTCCTTGGGTATGAATTATATCGGGATCGATTCTGGCTATAAGTCTGAGTAAAGATGTTCGACTATATAGAAAGCCTCTAATTCGCCCAAGGCCCAGTGAATAAATGGGTACGTTTAGCGCTTGTAACTCGTTTTTTAGTGTTTTTTTAGGTTCGGGAGATAGGGTGATTAAAGATGGCCTAAAACGATCTGTATTTAAGTGCTTTACAATATTTATTAGTTGCCTAGTGGGTCCCGTTTGTCCGAGAGTAGAGACAATAAAGACTACGGTAAGACGTTTCACTGAGTAGTCCGGATTCATCCTTAGTGATTAAACGAGTTCATCTGATATATAGCAATATCTGTAGACTCCCAAATAAATTTAAAATGATCTTTGTGTGTGGATATAAAATTATCTAAATCTTTAGGATAGTGTCGCGAGACATGAAGTATGGTCTCAGGCCAATGTCGGGCGTGCTTGGCGCTAGCTGTACTAACTCCATTCCTCTTATTTACAACCAGCAGGGTATCGGTGAGGTCAGATTGCATAAAATCTTCTCTATATGTATGACTATTTTTAGGAAAGTACTCCTGATCCGACCATGGAAAAATCTGACCACGGGTTGCCGTATAAACGACAAACTTAGTGATTTGGTCGGTCCAAATTCGTTTTACGGTACTTTTATTTTCTATTATTCTGACTGCCTCAATAAGATCCATCCATAGGCCTGCACCACTGTGAGAATGTGTCGGTATTAAGCTCGGAATTCGTGTGGTGCGGTTGTAATAGCCTTGGACTGACCACGGCGCTAGAGAGATTATGAGGCAGACTATAATGAAATAGTTTGACACGCATTTCCACGTTCTTACACTACTATTCTTCGTAGATATACTGAAACAAATTAATAGTGCTGCGACCATGGGCAATGGAATTAAGTAAGCAGTTCTCCATAAAGTTGTCGGACTCCCATAGTGGAGAAAGACCGTTGTATATAGGGGGTTAAGGTTAGTTAGAATAGGCACTAACATACCTGCGATAAGATAATCAGAACGGCCTATTGTTTTCCAGTAGGGTATACACCAGAGGTATATAAGTAACCCGAAGATACCTAATGTATCCCAGAGACGGAACTGAGGGTTATCTATGGGTAACCCTTTAAGAAATGAAAGATAAAAGCCACTGTCGATCACATGTGGTGTATTTTGCCATCCAGTGAGTTGTCGGGTTGTAAACGCATAAATCGCTATAATGAAAAAAAAGATAATAAAATAACTCGCAGATGTTCTAGCTCTTTTGGCAAGTACACCAGGCAAATCTGATGACGGAGAAAAACTTCTTACACTTCTGACAACTGCAATTGTGCCAAGAATAATTATCGTCAACATAGCTTCTTGGCGATGAATTAGCGCCATTACGATCACAAATAGGGGGATCAGCAATAGTTGTAGCCTTTGGCTATTTGGGTTTTCCAGGAATGCCAAAAATATAGCAATCGATGCATAAACTAATGGAAAAGCAAAGATAGTAGGGAAATAAGCGTAATAGCGTGCGTACGAGAATGTAGCAGTTCCAAAAGAAACGAGAGTCAGTAACGTAGCCAGACAGGCACCTATCAGTATCCAATGGTTTGTGCCGAAGAAGCGATGGAAAATTGAAATACTAAACCAGAATATTGACGAAAGAAAAATACTGCTACTAATCAAGGTAACTGCTGGAACTACGTCAATTGGATCTAGGACGAGAACCCGCGTCAGAAGTGATTGTAGAATATAGATTAGACTTGACCCAGAGCTAAGATAATCTACTAGATTAGTATTTTGAATATCAGGGCTACTGAGTAGATCTTGAGTCATGTTGACCCGTGCCAAGTGCTTCCAGAAATCAGACGGGATTTCGGTATATGGACCGACAAGCACATGATAAAAAGTATAGGTAAACATCAAAACTACCCAGCAGAAAATTACTTGACCGTTTTTTCCAATGAGGAATATGGTGCTTGGTCGATAGGGAAGAAATTTATTTTTATAGTACCAAACCAAACCGCTTACTATCATTAGAACGCCCACATCTAAAATTGCAATCCACCAAACACTAGTTGTTGGGAGCCAGAGGTAAAATGTTAAGGTTAGTATGTGTATACTGATGCTCAGGCCGTAGGCGAGTAAGAATCGGTTGTGCTGTACACGAGCTATCACTAGAAGAAAATAGCCGGGTACTAAAAGATAGATCGCGATAATGAGTGAGACGATAAGCTGATTAATCATAATCTTGCCAGGCAAGCATACCTGTTCAATCTATAATTTAGGGTCATGTCAATCATTGGCCGAACTATTGCCATGGAAAATATTCAGGCAATAAGAATAATTTGGGCAGATTGTTTGTCGAGGATGCAATAAGGTAAAGACCATATTCGTTTAATGGTGTTACTTGCAGATAAATTTGTGATTCCAAACGGAGTAATTGTACTGGCCAGCGTATGGATTTTAGGCCATCTTCTCTTTATAGCTATCATAAGTAGAGAAAATTTGCGTCGTTTGCCGCTGATTCTAGCGGGTGTCCTATTTCTCGTTGTTTACTTGATTAAACCTTATACATACGATCTGGAAAAATACTCAATCTATTTTGTTACAGGGTATATCCCCTCATTTCACTGGCATACACCACATGACGGGTTTCAGTTAGATCCACGGACTACTACTGGTTACCCTTATACGGCATACGAGCATGGATTTCGTTGGGTGTCCAAGCTAGGAAATTATCTATTGCCAACCGGTAGTTTGGTGCCTAGATACGATCGAGATTACTGGGATTTTCAAGAAAGAGGGCCTCCGCGTCATGACGCAATGGTTTTGTTGATTAGTATACTTAGCGTTACAAGCTTAGTTTTTACGACAAGAAAATTACTACGTGCATCTGGTATCTTGAAAATTGATCGGCTTGAGGACATCGTACTAATAGTTGTAATCACGCTTGGGTCAGTTTATTTTTTTATAGGAAGCCAGAATACTATTCGTCAGTTCCTTGGGTTGTTATTTGTGTTATTGGCTGTAAATGCTGTCGTATCTAAAAAATATATTACGACAATAATTTGGATCTTGTGTGCGAGTCTATTCCATCGGTGGGCGATTGTCTTTGGTATCGTCGCGACAACTGCAGCGATCGGTGTAATGCACTGCATAAAACATTCTATCTACACTGAGATTCGACCGGATCGAATCACCCGACTTGAAACTCTTTCATTTGTTGGTGGGATATGCACTGTAATACTTATTAAAGGATTAGCCGTGTCCGGCGCGTTTCATGCTGATTATCCATTGATAGGGGACCTAAAAGCTTACGTTATAGATCAGGATCAGTTCCAAATGTTTGAGCGGTTAGAGTCTTGGGTCAAGGTTGTTGCAATTATTGTTCTATTTGGACTTACAGAATTTGTCCAGGGGACATCTAAGATTTACAGGCAGTTTGATATTCGGCTTTTGCGTAGAGTTATGCTATGTGCCATATTGCCCCTGGCGATCTTCCCTGAAATATTTGCTCGAATGTTGTTTCTCTATTGGATGATCGAAATGGTTTTTGTCATTTCGGCTTTGCTATCCCAACAGCGTCGAACAAAGGTAGCTGGACTTCTAGTATTCGTCGCATACGGATTCGCACCGAATGCTCTAAATATACTTCTGGGACCACAATGGTTACGTGCGTTTTAATTGACGAAGCGATGCTATATGGCTATGACATCCATTCGTTTGACAAATAAGTTGTCTGTGGCGTGCTTAACTGCTAACTGAGATTTAAAACATATGCCTCGATTAGTAATGTTTAAGCAAGCGTACAAGACTAGTTAATGTTTTTAACGGTATCATTGTTTAAATGTTTTTCGACGAAGACTATAATCCCCATTAAGTTGCAATCCAAAAAATTGAAAACCCTACCCACGCGGTTGGTGGCAATAAATTAATCGATCCCCGTAATAAATAAACATTATGTCAAGCATTTTTCAATCTTACGCAAATAAGGTTTGCCAAATATTGGATCGGTATGATTGGGGACCGGTTGAAACGTTAGCCGAAAATCTAAAAACTTGTTGGGAATGTAACCGGCAAGTGTTCGTTTGCGGAAATGGAGGTAGTGCTGCAAATGCTGTTCATATGGCTAATGATTTTCTTTACGGGGTTGCTAGCAACGTAGATGGTCCTGGAATTCGAATTGAGGCTTTATCTAGTAATACAGCAGTTCTAACGTGTCTAGCCAATGACGTAGGATATGAGCAAGTGTTTTCCGAACAGTTGCGAGTCAAGGCTCAAACGAATGACGTTCTAGTTTGTTTGTCTGGTAGTGGCAATTCTGAGAATATAGTTCGCGCATTGACAATCGGTTCAGAATTGAATATGTCGACCTATGCTATTTTGGGATATTCCGGTGGGAGATGCTTAGAACTAGCTGATGTAGCAATACATTTTCCAATTAATGATATGCAGATTGCCGAAGATTTACAGCTTGTAGTTGCCCATATGTGTATGCAGTGGGTGAAAGAGAAAAGCAATAAGTGTGCACGGTAAAAATCTAAACATAGAAGCAAATCGTTGTGGCGGAGCCGTGGCTGACGTTTTGTAAAGCTATGTATGAGTTTGTCTCTGCTGAGTGTCTCTAAGACGCTCGACGAGTTTCATAGCACTGATCATGAATCAAACGCCAAAACTTCCTAAGGCTGTGAGAAATGTCTACCATATTCTAACGACACGTCTCAACCAAGGTGAAAAAGCAGGGCTGAGCCGTGCTTTGCACCTGATGTTAAAGCGTAGGGCGCTATTTTCAATTCTGATCGCGTCTGGTGTGGTGGCAGCACTGTTTGAAGGAGGAACTATTGGAATATTAGGATTGGCAGTGTCGGTATTAGTTGGTGATGAGACGAATACAATTGATCGAGTAATTGGTGGATACTCTTCCACTATTGACATTTTTCTTCAAGAAATAAGTCCTTCCGGTCTGTTTCTTACGCTGGTAGGTATAGCAATAATCGTTCAAATTCTGAAAAGTATATTGTTGTATGTCAGTCAAGCAGCCCAGATAGTTTTGGCAATGTCGTTACGAATGGAATTTCAAGAGGAAGTCGTCGCTCAAATGATGTCGCTGAGTTATTCACAGGTCAGTACCTATCCCCCTGGTAGCTTAGTAAGCTTTATTGACCAGTCCCAAAGTGCCCAAGATGTAGTTGACTTAACGAGCAATGTCGTAAGGGCTGTTTTGATGTTATTAGTTTATGGCTCATTGATGTTGTGGGTGTCTCCATTGATGTCGCTAGTGAGCCTTGTTGCGGTTGTTGTAATGTGGATGATCTTGACCAAAGTGGTAAAAAAAATTAAGGAGCTGTCTGTTCAAGCAGCAACTGCTAAAGTATTTTTGTGGCGGTGGACAGTAGAGTTTCTAAATGCTCCTCGGCTCTTACGTATTTTCAACAGTACAGATAGTGCTCGTGAAATGATAAAGAAAGCCCGTGATAGCGAGCTAATACCTGAGAGAAACTCCACAATTATCGATGCAGCTATCAAACCGACACTCGAATTCTTTTCTATATTTGGTGCGGGCGTATTCTTGATCGGTGGTTACTTTCTTGCCGGGGACGGTGCTGCTGCGGCAATACCCGGGCTTTTTGTATTTGTGTTGGTTTTTTATAGACTAAAACCACAAATCCAAGCATTTAGCGATCTCAGAGTTAAGTTAGCAAGAATTCTGCCGCGACTGGAAATCGTATCAACGTTTTTACGCCGTGATGACAAAGATTACGAAAGTCGTCGTGGTAAGTCATTTGATACCCTTCATAAAGGTATAGTGTTTGAGGGGGTCTGCTTTCAGTATCCAAATAGCAGTAAAACCGTATTAAAGGATGTTTCTTTCTCAGTGAAAAGAGGTGAAACCGTGGCGTTGGTTGGATCATCAGGCGCGGGAAAATCTACAGTCACTGACTTGCTGAGTGGGTTATATAAGCCGACAGGAGGGTCAATCACAGTTGATGGATATGATTTGATGGATCTAAATATAAGGGATTGGAGAAAGCATATTGGCGTAGTTGATCAAGATGTGTTTCTTCTAAATGCCAGCATAAAGGAGAATATTTGTTTTGGACGTCTAGAAACATCTTTGGAAGAAATAAAAAAAGTCGCACGTGCAGCTTTTGCTGATGATTTCATAGAAGCACTCGAACATGGATACGACACTATCGTTGGAGAAAGAGGATATGTTTTGTCTGGAGGGCAACAACAAAGGGTGGCATTAGCTAGAGCGCTTTACGGAAATCCAGATATTCTTGTATTGGATGAGGCAACGAGCTCTCTTGACACTTTATCGGAGAGACTTATTCAGCGAGCGCTCGAAGAGATGCACGATGACCGTACAATCCTGGTTGTCGCGCATAGACTTTCTACTATTGCTAATGCAGATCAGATCATTGTCCTGGAGGGAGGTAAGATTTTAGAAAAAGGCACCAAATCTGATTTGCTGACAGAAGAAGGGAAATTCGCCGAGCTCTGGAATTTGCAGAGCTAGATGAAAATTTATGCAAAAAAGAATCTAAGAGTTATTGGTTTTTCAGCCACAACATATGCTTTCCCATCGACGCTGGAACTAGCAGAGACAATTCGTTTTAGTTTCCCAGACAAATTAGTTTTACTGGGTGGTTCTCATGCGAATGTGCCTGGGGCAGAGACCATAAACAAATATTCCGCCTTCGATGTAGACGTTTCAGGCCTGGACGGCGAATACACTGCTTTGGAGATCATAGAATAGTTTGCAACAAACAACTATGGCCGAGATTCCTTCCTGTCTGACTATAATGCACTAAAAGAAATCAACGGCATTTATTTTAGACAGTCAGCTAAGATAGTTGAGTCGCCGGCTCGACAAGTAATTCAAGAACTAGATTGTTTGTCCTATCCAGCTAGGGATCTATTTCCACTTGAGCGGTACAAACCACTTCCAAATCAGTGCAAGCAGCTACCATCGACGAACATGGTAGTGATTCGAGGCTGTTCTTATGTTTGTAGTTTTTGCGACCAAGCTGGTACCGGAGCACGTCGTAGAAGTCCTAAACTGTCGGTTGCAGAAATTAGACATGTGGTAGAAGAGTATGGGGTAAAGGAAATATCATTTTGAGATGACACAATGAGTTATCACAAAAAATGAATGATCGAGTTCAACTTCCAATATTTGAATATGATGAGTCGTATATTCAGCAGATAGAAATTAGGTGCCGCAAAGGTATAAAGAAGCTTATTATTAATCCGGATTCCGGTCAAATATTACCGCTAAGGAATTGGCGCGTTGACCGATTTGTAGCGGTTATCGATGATCTATCAAGTCGACTCGAAATCAATATTGTTCTCGTAGGTAAAGAGGAATCGGAAAATATTGCGAAACACATCATCAGTCACGTCGAAAAAAGAAATACATACTGAACCTGGTAGGGGAGACTCGTAGTATCTTGGAGTTAATTAACGTTATCCAAAGCGGTGATGTATTCCTAACTTGTGATGGTGGTCCAGCTCATTTCGCAGCCCTGCAAGTACTCCATCGATCGTTTTATTTGGTCCAGAAACTCCAAATATGTATGGTGCGTTATCTCGACATGGTACGTCAATCTATAGAAAAATTACTGCAGTTCCTGCTTAACGGCACGCAACCACCGAAATTCGCCGTGCAATGACAATTTATGCTTAAAAGAAATTACACCCAAACAAGTTGTTAACGAAATTGAAACTTTTATGATTTAAGTCAGCAGAGAAAACTTGTATCACGTCTTAATTTGGGTAACGATTAAATGTCACCTATCATAGGTATGGCTTTGTCACCATAAAGTAGACTGAATCTACGTTAATGATCCATGTACAAGAGAGCCGGTTACATGTTACTCAACAAATCTGTCATTAATAAGCAAACCATTATGAGATTGTCGTTTGATGATGTACGCAAGCTAATGTAGCAGTCCTTTCTGTTAGGGGACATTAATTGTCTCATCACTATCCTTATAGATTGACCATTCAGTTACATCTTTAGGAACAAAGCCTTTTGCACTAACCCGCTCTCGAAGTTCATCAAGTTTTTCCCAATCTTGAAATTGGCGTGCTAGATCGATTTTTTGGTAATAGTAGCACCAGTCGTGTTTCGGTTCTGGTCCAAATATGGAAAGGAAAGGCGGAGCTGGGGAACTAGGTGATTGACTGATTAAATCTGTATTCGAAAAATATGCTAGGTCCTGAATATATTTTGACGAATAGGGTATTTGGTCTGAATTCTTGTCTAGAACTTTGAGACAACCGGGAGGGAAAAAAGTAACAACAATATTATGCTTAGGTAATCGGGAGAATTCTAAATTACGATCCTGCCACCGATAAGAGTAGTCGTCCCTAATTTGGGTAAAAAACTGATCGTCGTTGTCTTCCAACAGACTGGCCCAGTAATTTAGTCGTTCGGGACTGTCATCTTGTCTGTAGATAAGATTTATAGGGGCCGCATAATGTATGTTATCAAAAGGGGATTGCCATCGTTTTGTTTGCCAGCCTTCTTGGTGAATCCATATGACGGTTCCGGGAGCTAGGCTCGGAATTCGCCAGGCTAGTTGCCAGTACAATTGTTTTTGATTCAACCATTCATGACGGTAGTCGTTAGCTACCTTTATGTGTGATCCAGCGGCAAAGAACAATAGTAGGCTCAAAACTATTGTAATTTGTTTCCTGTTGCCGACTACTTTCGACAGCAAACCATAAAGTAGGCAACAAGCACCGGTCATTGCGGGGAGGCCGTATCGTGTCTCCAGGCCAGTTGATCCGATAAAAACGCCGTGCAACCAGATCGGTACCATACCAACCAATATGGCTACTAGCCCCGCAACAATCAGCTCGTTGTGAAATCGTTGGTCTGAGTTAGAGGATGGTCTGTATATTGAGAAGTTGCCGAGAGATTTGTCCAGTAATAAAAAGTACGAAGCAATTGCCACAGTAAGTCCAACCATCCAACTCAACCAGGAAGATAAAGAAAAAATATGGAGGAGATCAGATGACAATATGTTTGTCCACGACAACAGCGTAGATTGAACAATGTCGGGTATTACAAATTCTAGTCGGTACAGTATTTCAGGAATGGGATTAAGGGCAAACTTAGTGGCATAATAGAGGGGGTTTACTTCTTCTCGCGTTGTTTCAAAGAAAAATAAACGCCAGGCCAAATATATACAAAGCACACTTAGATAAGGGATCCAGTGTTTAAAAACAATGTACGAACGTTTGGCGATGGTACTTCCATACTGGGAAGAAACAATTTGCCATAAAACTAATGGCCTCAAAACTTCTAAACCGATGAAATATTCATTCATTAACCAAGTGGGTGATACAGTAGTGAGTCCAAGAACGATTAATAGAAATTGGTACTTTGAACGCGACACTGTTTTGATCATTACATAGTAGGACATATAGATTAGCGCAAACTGCAACCAAAACAGTCCAAAGATAAAAGCTCGAGGCTCTTGTTGAATCCCAGGATACAATAGGAATAAGAGCGTTATTGAAGCTACTGCTTGAAGATGTCTAGGCCAAATTTCTCGCAATAAAAACCAAAGCGCTATTGCACTTAACCATCGAGTTAGTAATGCAAAAACATGCCATCCTAACGGGTTTGTTCCGAGTATTAGGGCAAGGTAGCCCCAGACTATTCCTGCGAATGGTCTATCGTCTTTTTGCCATTCAATCATGGCTTCATGGCCAATTACTGCCATGGTGTAGACACCACCCCATTCATCCTCGTAATAACCAAGCCATGGGAAAAACAACCCATATGTAATTAAAGAGAGACCAAATAATATGAGGGGAAAGTAACGGAGAGGCATCGGATCTTTGTTAGTCAGTTAGTCTCAATAAGAATGCCTAGATGAGCGAATCAATTATAATTCAAGTCAATTATTGTTACGGAAGAACCATTATGAATTTGTCAAAGAGGTTTGGCGGTACGTATAATTATCTGTAGTTGGTACGAGTTTGTACTACTTATTGCTTGAGGTATCCACATAAATCGAGAATCGCGAGATTGACCTGGTAGATAGGGATCACTTGCGGCCAAAGCTACTGGTTTATCCTTTATTTTTGCGAGCGTGTTCTGGCAGCAGACCGACATTGGCACAGCAAGTACAATGTTAAATAATTGACAATTTAGCGCTTTCAGAGAATTTATTTAGCAAGATTCTAGGTTAGGAAACCTCATTCCTAGTGGCATACTTTATGCCCTATGAGACATGGCGAGGAAAAGAACTGTTCGATTAAGATGGAAGAGTTTTAGCGAAACTGTACGCAATTAACTAGATGCTTGTTCCTCTATAATTTGCCAGATTGACTGCAAGTCATCCAGGATACTGACTCCTAAATGAGATATGTCCAAGAGAACTAGCCCAATTCTAGATAAACAGAAAGTAGCGATTACAGCTTGGATGGGCATGACAGTTCGCAATATATTTAATAGCGACACATTGGATGAATTAGATCGTAGGTATGAACTTACACTAGTGTCCTACTACGCTAGTCGCTTAAATGAAATTTGGCCGGGTAGATGGTCAAAAATTCAGCTATTGAAATGGACATGCCCGCGATGGCGTTTACCAACGTTGCAGGGATTCTTAATAAATGTGGTGTTTCATTGGAACTTGCACGCATTTTTTCGATGTCATAAGCTATTTACGATGGCACAACGATTGGCTTTCTATAAAGAGAAACATAGACTCAGGTACTATTTTGATAAGCAAGTGGGATCGAGGATAGTTTCACTGTTTAGGCGTAATAATAATGGAAAAGATCTTTTACGAGACTTGGTTTACCTCACTCCTATTCAGAAACAGCTTAGAACCGTTAATGCACTTCTCGTTTCAAGCACCGATCAAGCGAAGGACCAACAGCTAATATATACCTTTCATAAAATTGGTATACCAGTGGTAGCGCTTGTCCACAGTTTTGACAACCTAACTTCAAAAGGGCTGTTATCGACACAGCCGGACCGGCTTCTAGTATGGAATGAGATAATGCGTAAAGAAGCGATTGACTATCATGGGTTCCATATAGATAAAGTTGATATTGTAGGAGTACCTCAATACGAAACATATCGAAAACTTGTGGTAGAGGCTTGCGAATCAAGTTTTCGAAAACGCCTAAGAATCCCAGATGGTACAAAAGTTATTACCTTTGCGGGAAGTGCTATTCATATGTTTCCCGATGAAATGAGATTTGTTGAAGACTTTCTAAGTGCTATATCGAGAGGTAGTTGTGGTAACACTATCTTAGTGATGCGAACTCATCCTCCTGATATTAGAAAAGAGGCTTATTCTGAAAAATATTTGACATCGGAACTTCCAATTCGTCTTGACTTTCCAGATTCCGGTTTCTCAGCGTTGAATACAGGAGATGTAGGGAGCAGTCAATCGATTAGAGAATTTGTTGAGTTGATGCGGTACAGTGACGTAGTCATAAATCTCTCCTCAACAGTCGTATTGGATGCCATACTTTTTGACACACCAGCTATTTGCCTGAACTTTAATTATTTGGAAAAAGAGGCTGTCAATGCAGCGCACATGCATCACAAGTGTGAGCACTATCACGCCATTGTTCAGTCCAACGCTGTAGATTTCCCGAACAATCTTGAAGAGTTGCTTAGAGCGGTTAACCGATATTTGCGTAACCCTCAGGATAAATCTGCTGAAAGGCGTCAGTTAGCGAATCAAATCATGCCAAATGTGCCTACATCAAAGCTAATTGCTGAGGCAATAGATAAGGCAATTGTCGAGCATGTCTAACAAGTAGGATTGAGTCCAGTCATCGGATTCCACAGAATTGCTTAATTGGGCAGCTTGCTTCACTATCAAAGCGACGTGTAGGTTAGTTTGTGGATGAACTGCGTTTTAAGGGACCATCGGTTCTAAATTACCTACAAGCTCAATTAAGCCATGAACTAGCTCAATTTGGCATTGTGCTGAGCCACTCAGTTATAATTATCAAAGATTAAATTAGGGAGAAACAATGTAGGGAATAAGTCCTCTGAGGCAAAAATTTTATTTTCTGGTGTAATTGCACATATATTTTAGCTTCTTTGGTAAAGGCCCTATTCGACAATTATGCATGAGCAACGAGGCGCTCAATTGTTTTATTGGCCGTGCTGACGAGTTTAGTTTATGAATTGTGTTATTACTGAATCGGGAGTTATTGATGTCTAATATGATCGTTAATATAGGTGATAAACCTGTCGGCAACGGTAGCCCTTGTTATGTTGTTGCAGAAATTGGGATTAATCACAATGGGTCTCTAGATTTAGCTAAGAAATTAATCTCTATTTCGTCAGAGTGTGGATGTGATGCCGTCAAATTCCAAAAACGATCGGTTGATATCGTTTACACAGAAGAAGAGCTTTCTCAATCTAGAGAGAGTGTTTTTGGAAATACCAATGGTGATTTAAAACGTGGACTAGAATTTGGCCTTGATGACTACACGGAAATCAACCGATATTGCAAAGAGATAGGAATTGAATGGTTTGCTTCATGTTGGGATGAAGAATCGGTAGATTTTATTAATCAGTTCGATCCACCTTGTTACAAAATTGCATCAGCCTCACTTACCGACGATGACTTACTACGGCATCACCGTAAATTTAAACGCCCGATTGTACTTTCTACAGGCATGAGTACCATAGAGCAAATTAGTCATGCAGTTAGTGTTCTTGGTAATGACGAGCTAGTTCTGATGCACTGTACAAGTACTTATCCCGCCGAATCACAAGAGCTCAATTTGAGCGTAATTGATGTGCTGAAAAATTTGTATCAAGTGCCAGTAGGATACTCGGGGCATGAGTCAAAGTTTATACCTACATTTGCTGCAGCTATGCTAGGGGCAGTCATGATTGAAAGGCACATAACAGCTGACCGATCTCTATGGGGATCTGATCAAGCGGCTTCTCTTGAGCCATTAGCGTTTGGACGAATGGTGAAATATATTCGTGAAATTGAAGTTATGAAAGGTGATGGTGTAAAAAGAGTTTATGATAGCGAATTACCAATAATTGCCAAATTAAGAAGAAAATAAATTAGCGTCTTAAAACATGGTAGAGGTAGTTGCAATTGTCCCCGCCCGTTCTGGTTCAAAAGGAATAGCTAACAAAAATATTCTTAAGTTAAGAGGTCACCCATTAATTGCATACTCTATTAGGGCAGCATTGTTGGCGCCGAGTATCAGTCGAGTTATTGTATCAACCGATTCCCCAGAGTATGCGTCAATTGCCAGAAGGTATGGTGCGGAAACTCCTTTCCTGAGACCCAAAGAAATATCTGAAGATTATTCTACCGATATAGAATTTATTGAGCACGCGGTGAATTGGTTTTATCAAGAAGATGGAAATATTCCAGACCTGATGGTCCATTTGCGCCCAACGACGCCGCTGAGAGAGCCAGATGTAATCGAAAAAGCAATTGTCGAGATAGTTGAAACTGAAGAAGCGACGGCACTGCGATCTATTCATGAAATGTCTAATACAGCTTACAAATGTTTCGAAGTCAAAGAGGGTTACTTGGCTTGTATTTGTAGTGGTTCATTAGATATTGAGCCCACAACGCTTGCACGACAGACATTTTCTAAGACTTATGAGCCAAATGGCTATGTAGATATTCTAAAGACTGAAATAGTGATGGCGACTAAACGATTGCATGGAAATAAAGTAATCGCTTTTGAAACACCACGTGTAACTGACATAGATATGTTGGACGACTACGAATATTTAAAATATCAAATCGACAACGACAAGAAACTATTGCAGAATTATTTTGACCAAGTATAGGAGTAGTTCAGCTCACTAGTGTTTTACAACTTAACAATGTTAGTTGTTCGAGAGGATGGCTCGTCGGTAGTTTAACTAAATTGAAATAGTGCGACGATGAATGGGATGATTAATATAATTGTACGGCAGGTTTAGAGTGACTTTAGAAGTGGGTATTATGCAGGGCCGACTTCTCCCCATGAGAAATGGTATTTATCAGGGATTTCCAGGGGAACATTGGAAATCTGAATTCGCTTTCGCTGAAATCGCAAAGCTCTATTGCATTGAATGGGTATTTGACGCGTTAACCGAACTATCGAACCCGCTTCAATCAGAACAAGGTATCAATGAAATAAATATTTTGGTTAAAGAAACGGGAGTAAAAGTACTTTCTCTATGTGCTAACTATTTTATACCCCACAGTTTAGTTCGGAAAAATGGTTTATTAAATAATGAAGCGGTGCGGAAGTTTATTTGGCTCGTTGAGAAGGCAAAAAGAATTGGTGTTGTTTATATTGTACTTCCACTTTTGGAAGAATCTTCACTTTCAACGGACAATCAGTTTATTGGAATTGTGTCAGCGATTAACACGATACTTCCTAGTCTTGAGTCAGCCGAAATAGAATTATTGCTTGAAACCGATCTGTCCGCGGACAAAGTGCTGATGATTCTAGAAGAAGTTAATCATCCTTTGTTGGGGATAAACTATGATATCGGAAATGGTGCGTCTATGGGTTATCAGCCCACGATAGAACTTCCTTTGCTTTCGCGATGGATAAAGGGGGTGCATGTAAAGGATAGAATGGCCAATGGTGGTACTGTACCCCTTGGTCAAGGGGACGCAGACTTCGAGACTTGTTTCCGTATTATTTTAGAGAGTGGATACAGTCGCTGGTTCATATTAGAAGCAGCTCGCCAGGATGGGATGCCACATATTACAACAGCAAGCTGTTACCGTGAGTTTGTAGAAAGTCAAATCAATTCCATTAGTAAAATAAGAGTCATGCCTGACAAGGGAAAATATCGTTGATTAAGATATTATTCGTTGGGCTAGGTTCTATTGGGCAGCGACATTTGCGTAACTTACGATTGCTGATGGGTGACAGTGTAGAGATTATTGCCTACCGGAACCTACTGACAGTGCCTGTATTAGATGATCGACAAAATGTAATAGAAAATGCCGATTTGACAGAAATGTATCAAGTTCGAGAAATTGACTCACTTGATAAAGCTTTCGCAGAAAAACCAGAAATAGTATTTATCACTAATCCAAGTAGCATGCATGTTGATGTCGCGATTCAAGCGGCTAAGTCTGGATGCCATCTTTTTATCGAAAAACCGTTAGGCGTTCAGCATGAAGGAATACCGGAATTAATCAGGTGGGTTGAACGAAAACACCTTGTAGCGTTGATAGCCTACCAACTACGATTTCATCCAGGTCTAAAAATAATATCTGACTGGCTTCGAGAACAACGAATTGGGAGGTTGATCTCGGCTCACGTAGTAAATGGTGAATATCTACCCAATTTCCATCCGTATGAAGATTACAGAATAAGCTACGCGTCTCGCTCTGAACTTGGGGGTGGGTGTATCCTTAGTCAAATTCATGAGTTTGACTACATATATTATCTATTTGGAAAAGCGCGACGCGTGTTTGCGCTCGGTGGGAAACTAGGCGATCTAGACATAGATGTAGAAGATACCGCGTCGATTCTTATGGAATGTATACACGGCGGACATGTTTTACCAGTGAGTCTTTGCTTGGATTTTGCTCAAGTTCCAACGAAACGAACTTGCACGATCATTGGCACATCGGGAAAGATAGAATGGGATCTTCAAAATGGTAGCTTGGAGCTACAAGAAAGTGACTCTAAGAACAATCAATACTACGATTTCTCAAAGTTTGACAGGAACGAAATGTTCATTGCTGAGTTGCACCACTTTTTTCAGTGTATATCTGGAGAGTCTCAGCCAATGGTAGATGTTCGATCTGGTTACGTCAGTTTAGAAATGGCGCTAGCGGCTCGTGCGTCTTTAAAAGACGGTAAAGCTCAAGAATTATCGTGAAGTAAATACATTCACGTATTGTGGCTTTACGAAACAGTTGGTTTATACGATTCTCGCGGGAATGTTTAAGGAAAATGAAACCTGATAAGCCAAACTCGGTTCTCGGACAATTTGATTTAACTGATCGTGTAGGAGTTATCACAGGCGGAGCAGGATTATTAGGTGAAAAACATGCAGAAACAATTGCAGAGTTGGGAGGACTGCCCATACTAATTGATTTAGACAAAAAGAAACTTGACTACGTTGCAGATAGGATCAAAGAAAAATATGCGGTCGACGCAATTGGGCTAGTTGCTAATATCACGTCTGTAGCCGAAGTAGAGACCATAACGTCACAGATTATTATTGATTATGATCACGTAGATATTCTAATAAATAATGCGGCTAACGATCCTAAACAATCTAGTCATAGTGTAGCTAATCCGGGTAAATTTCGTCTTGAAAATATGTCAGTAGAGGATTGGATGGATGATATTTCAGTCGGACTAACAGGCGCATTTTTGTGTTCCAAACATTTTGGAATGGAAATGGCAAGGAATAGGACTGGGGTTATCCTGAATATTGGTTCAGACTTAGGTCTTATTGCCCCAGATCAACGCTTGTATAGAATGGAGCGGATCGAGGCCGATGAACAACCTGTTAAGCCGATAACGTATTCGGTCGTTAAATCGGGGTTAATTGGCTTGACTCGTTATCTAGCAACATACTGGGCAGACGTGGGAATACGAACAAACTTAATCGCGCCGGGCGGTATAGAAACCGATCAGGATTTAGATTTTGTTAAGCGTCTTTCAAATCTCATACCACTCGGCCGAATGGCGAGACCTGACGAATATAAAGCTGCTGTGGCATTCTTAATTTCGGATGCCTCTTCATATATGACCGGAGCAGTTGTATCTATTGATGGTGGTCGAACCTGCTGGTAGTTTGAGTGTATTTAAGTTCATTGAATACTATGGGTGTATTCAGCAGGTAGTCTAATTGTCTGCATACATTCGATTAGCATACAGATATGTTGTCTCAATCAAGTAGTTCTCCAGAGTAATCTAGCAATGTGTGGCATAGTCGGAATATGGCATTTGGGTGGCACAAATGTAGATCAGAAATTACTAGATAGGTTTACTGATTCTCTTTCACATAGAGGGCCTGATGGTCGCGGTACTCTAACAGACAACGTGGCGGGCATCGGTCTTGGTCACAGACGTTTGTCGATATTAGATGTGACATCTGCTGGAAAGCAACCTATGGAGTATGCAGATGGTAGATATTGGATCACGTTTAACGGTGAAATCTATAACTTTTTGGAGCTGAGAATCCAACTCAAAAAAATGGGGCATCAATTTGTAACCGAGACAGATACAGAAGTCGTCCTGGCTGCCTACGCTCAATGGGGTGAAGACTGTCAGTTAGAATTTAATGGAATGTGGGCATTTGCAATTTGGGACGTTAAAGAGAGGGTGCTTTTTCTTTCACGTGATCGTTTTGGTGTAAAGCCACTATTCTTTCTCATTACACAGGACCATTTTATTTTTGCGTCCGAACTAAAGTCGTTTATGACTCTGCCTAAAGGCATGCGTCCAGATTTTGATCTCCGTATGATCGCTCGGATGAAAAATGACGAGAGTTATGACCAGACTTTACTTAAAGGAGTCAGCAATCTTCATGGAGGTTGCTGTCTATCATTTAGGTTTAAAGGTTCACCTAGGGTCAGAAGGTGGTGGAGTACTGCTGATAATCTAGAACAGTTTTCGGGAAACTTTGAAGAACAGGTAGAGCATTATAAAGATCTATTTTTTGATGCATGTAGGATCCGCATGCGTAGTGACGTACCAATTGCTACTGCTTTAAGTGGTGGACTGGACTCCAGTTCGGCACTTTGCGCGATGTCTGAAATAAGAAATAATTCCAGCAATAGTGAAAGACTTGCGGAAGATTGGAATAAGGCCTTTGTCCTGGTGTATTCAGATACGACGCACGATGAACGGATTTATGCGGATAACGTAGTTAGACACGTTGGTGCGGTACCAACTTATAAGGAAATTAGCCCCTATGCCATTTCTTCAAGTGATATTGAAAAGGCGATATTTAGTTTTGAGGCTATTCAGAGTGGTGAGCCATCCATTGGTCCTTGGTTGATCTATCAGGAAATGCGAAAAGCTGGAGTTGTGGTTTCGATTGATGGCCTTGGAGGCGACGAAACCCTGGCTGGATATCATGAGTATCTACCAATCGCAATGAAGGACACACTATGGCCGAAACCCACCCCTCACCGGTGGCTAGATTTGCATCGAATTCTAGCAGGACTTTATGAAGAAGAAATCTCTGAAGGTGCAAAACCTCATGTCCCTACTGTGTTAAACGTCATAAATTCAATGATCCCTGGTGTGCTAGAGGGGAAGGAGATTCTCTACCAAGTTTTGGAAAGATATCCCTCGTTGTTGACATATATTCGAGGCTGCTTGCGATCTATTAGAAACAACTATTCCGAGAAAATAGGTAGAGAACGACAAACTTGGTTGTCTGTCGAACCGGCAAGGCCAACTTCTGAATTTCGGGAAAAGAAAATAGCTGGGTGGAATTACCTACAACAATATTTATATGACGACTTTCACTATGGTACAAATGCCAGGGGCCTTAGAAACTTTGACCGTATGTCAATGTCCCATGGAATTGAGTCCAGAGCACCATTTATGGATTGGCGTTTGGTTTGCTATGCTTTTTCTTTACCCGTAGAAAGCAAACTCGGTGCTGGATTTACAAAACGCATCTTGCGAGAAGCCATGCGTGGCATCCTACCCGAGAATATTAGAACCCGTAAGGGAAAATTAGGCTTTTCTAGTCCGATGCCTGTCTGGTATCGATACGGAATGAAGGATCAAGTTCTCGATACTTTGAATAGCCAACAGTTTTTGGAATCAGAAATTTGGAATGGACGTTTGATTAGAGATCATACAGAAGCGAGTTATTGTAAAGAAAACTATGCTGCAGCCGTGATGAGTTGGAAATTTATTCAAGCCCACTTTTTGATGAACAGTTTTCAGAATTCGTCTGAATAAGTAGGAGCTATAAATGAGATATCTTATCCCAGAATTTACTGGTCTAGGAGACATAATCCAAAAAACACCGATGATAAAGACAATTCGAGAGCTTGACCCAGGAGCCCAGGTATTTCTCATAGGCGACAACCGATGGGGAGGTCTCGATGTAATTAAGGACTCGCCACTAATAGATGATAGCTGTAATGTTATCAAATTGGTTGGACTAGAGCTGCCGAGGAAATACGATAATCAAGACCTAATTAATTTGTATAGGAAACTCAACCGAAAGCAACTCAATCTAATTCGTGATTGGATAAACAGTAAAGAGTGGGAAGCATTCTTTCAGAACCACCAAGGCGATATTCCTCAAGAGTTGAGCCAACTAATTGAAGAGTCGGGTAATGGTAAAGTATTTAAGCATGTAGAAATCGAAAATGGAATAAAAAATGAGAGAACACGCTTGTTTAGGAAAAGGGAAACAGTAGTAGATGCAGTGGCAGTTCCTGTCTTAAAGGGTAGGCATGATATTGACGCTAACTATGACTTATTAGAATACTGCCAAAACCGCCCGATTGCTCGATCTTACGATACTTGGACATCACTAGGTGCTAATCAGAAATATTTAAAGAATTGGAATCTTAAGAAAAATAACTACATTTGTTTCCAACCAGGTGCGGCAAATGGTTCTCCGACACCAAAGACTTGGTCTGCAAGAAATTTTGTAGATCTTAGCAGGAGACTGATCAATGAGCATGGAAAGACCGTCGTATTACTTGGGGATGCTGGTGATCAAGATCACATAATCAGTAGATGGAATTGGCCATCAGGTATTGTAAACACTGCAGGAAAGACGTCCCTCGGAGAGTTAGCAAGTCTTATAGGAAATGCATCCTGCGTGGTAGTGCATGACAGTGGCATCATGCACCTTGCAAATGCTATGGATATACCGTTAGTGGCGCTATATGGCCCTACAGATTACACAGCAACACGACCATTAGGTAAAAAATCGACAATACTATTTTCCAAGACTGCAGCGTTTGCTACGATGTACAGTTCTGGGTTGTCTGAAAAAACACTTGCAGAAGAGTATCCTAACAACTCAGCAATGGAGGCGATTACGGTTGCTCAAGTAGAAAATGCTGTCACTAATTCGTTATCTAAGTTCAATTAATTACCTTAGTAAGTATCGATAAATTTAAGGCCTAAATTAACTCTATTGCGGGCTATATTTAGTTTGATCGGTGGAGGACTTGTTCACTATTGACCGTATCAGTTTCTGGGAAGGTGTATTTTTATTCAACTAATTGTGACATTCGTTGAACTATCCAAGCTGTAACAGATCTTAATGTAAGTATTGTGTAAGAGTAGGGTACACAGATGAAGAACATCAAAAATAAAATAAACATAGCACAGATTGGTGTTGGTTATTGGGGTCCAAACTTACTACGAAACTTTGTTTTGAGTAGTCGATTTTGTGTGAAAAAAGTTATCGACTTATCGGAAGAAAGACAAAAGTTTGTAAACAAACATTATCCGACAATTCCAGTGGGTAACGACGTAAATATAGCATTCGATGATCCTGATGTAGAGGCGGTAGTTATAGCTACACCAGTGTCGACACATTACGAATTAACTTTGCGTGCAATCAAGGCAAATAAGCATGTGTTGGTAGAAAAGCCTATGGCACTCAACGTCGATGAAATCAACAATATTGCACGCGAGGCATCTGCAAGGAAAGTGATTGCCATGGTTGGCCACACCTTTTTATTTAATCAAGCTGTTCGATATATAAAAGGGTTAATAGATAAGAACGAATTAGGTGAAATACGTTATATATATAGCCAGCGTTTGAATTTGGGTCGTATTAGAAATGATGTAGATGCACTTTGGAATTTAGCCCCGCACGATGTGAGCATCATCCAATATTGGTTGGGTGACCCGAACCCAGGTAGGGTCACCCGTGTAGGTAAGGATTATGTTCAGCCAGGGATAGATGATGTCGTTTTCGTGAGCATTGACTATCCAAAAAATGTTATGGCGCATATTCATGTCAGTTGGTTAGACCCACAGAAAGTGCGCAGATTGACGATAGTTGGGTCAAAAAAAATGGTTGTTTATGACGATATAGCTGAGAACAAAGTTTCAATATTTGATAAGGGAATAGATCCACTAGCAATCCTAGGCGATAACATGGATTACGATGATCCGAGTTCCTTACAGTTCAATCATAGATCTGGTGATGTGATAATGCCTCGATTAGAGTGGCAAGAACCCTTAAAAATTGAAATAGACCATTTTGCTGACTGTATACGCGCTGGTAAAGAATGTATCGCTGGGCCTCAACACGCGGCCAAAGTGGTAGAAATTCTCAGTCGGGTTTGAGCTAAATAATGTTTAATACCAAACGCTGGACGGAGCTTTTAGAGTGTACTTATGGTTACCCTACTACAATAAATTATGGTACAACGCACAAACTATTTCTCTCTGATGTTCAGAGTGAATTTGGCCATTATATAGTCGCCCCCGCGTTTGGCGACTATATTTCATTCACGCAAGAGCAATTTTCGGATCTTGCTAAATTCGCCTTATCAATGCCTGACTTGCCTATGCGTATCAAGGTTTGGTCAGACGTTATACCAAAGATTGACCAGTTCGCAGTTGAACCTAGTGGTTACATCCATCAGTTAGCTTTCTCATCTTTCGATGATTGGAACAAGAATCAGATAAAATGTAAGTTCAGGAACCAGATAAAGCAGGGTGCTCGAGCTGGTTTAAGAACAGTAATCTCCAAAGAGAGAAAAGACATTATTTCATTTTGGGAGATGCATGCTGAATTGAGGGTTTCGAAATTTAAAGAGATACCTCAACCGAAAATTTTTTTTGTTAACCTACACAAGGCGTATATCCAAGAAAATCATGGTTTTACATTATGCGCATTTGATACTAATTCCAACCTTATCGCGGGTATCGTCGTATTGCTAGACGGCGATACTGCGTATTATAAATTCGCAGCATCAAATCAAGCCGCGTTGCATTTGCGTCCGAATAACTTTTTGATAGCTGAATTAATATCATACCTTGAAAAGATTGGAATTAATAAGTTGAATTTTGGATATACTGGCGCGACTAGCAAATATAATGGACTGAGAAAGTATAAGTTGGCGACTGGAGCGAGAGAATATTCTCGTTTTATTTTGAAAAAAAAATCGCACCTCTTGGCCGATATTTCACCGATTGCGGAGATTAACAGGAAGGTTGCGTGCTTGTTGAATCAATCTCCAAGCTTAGATGAAATAGACGCGTTTAGTGAAGAACATTACAGAAGTTTTGTCTAGGAATAGTATGAAAATACCTTTCGTCGATTTGCAGGCGCAATATCAGTTGATAAAGGAAGAAATAGACTCAGCCGTGTCTAGAGTAATTGCGGAAACAGCGTTTGTGAGAGGGAAATATGTATCTGAATTTGAGAATGAGTTTGCTAAAGTTTATGGTGTTGAGCACTGCATTTCGTGTGGAAATGGTACAGATGCGTTATATATAACACTAAAAGCTTTGGGTATTGGCCCAGGCGACGAAGTGATAACAACAGCGATGAGTTGGATCTCTACGTCTCAGACAATAAGCCAGACTGGAGCGAAAGTGGTATTCGTTGATGTCGATCAGAATTTTTTTACCCTCGATCCGTTGCGAATTGAGGAAAAGATAACAGAAAAGACACGAGCCATTGTGCCTGTTCATCTGTACGGACAGGCGGCGGATATGGAAAGAATTATGGCTATTGCGAACAGTAAAGGGTTGTTTGTAATTGAGGATTGTGCGCAGGCACATTTTGCAACATTTCGAGATAAGAAAGTTGGAACCTTCGGCGTTGCAGGGGCATTTAGTTTTTATCCAGGGAAAAATCTTGGTGCGTATGGTGATGCTGGCGCTATTGTTTCTTGTGACGAGAAATTCTCTGTTCGAGCGAGAATGTTTGCTAATCACGGTTCGTTAGTTAAACACCAGCATGAAATAGAGGGGATTAATAGTCGACTCGATGGGTTGCAGGCCGCCATTCTGTCGGTCAAGTTACACTATATCGAAAAATGGAATGAACAGCGTAGAGACCTCGGCAAATTGTATGATCAACTACTCACGGGAATTAACGGAGTTCTTTTGCCAAAAGTTAGAGAAGGTAGCGAGCATGTTTATCATTTGTATGTTATTCAGGTTGATTCACGAGACGAACTAAGTAAGTATTTGCGTAATGAGGGAATAGAGACTGGAATTCATTATCCTGTAGCTTTGCCGTACCTTAATGCTTATCGATATTTGCACCATGGACCAGAGGAGTTTCCCTTAGCGTATACATATCAATCTAAGATACTTTCACTGCCAATGTATCCTGAGTTGACGTTCGACATGGTTGATTTTGTTGCACAGGCCATCAGACAATATTACAGATAAGGTTATTTCGTTATGAGTTGTATCCAACAGAAATCTTGACAAAATAGTTAAGAGTAGCGGTTGATAAACTACAAAATTCTTAGATTATCCGGAGTTCATTACTCCGCAGTACTTACATCACTTATTGATGCTTTCCCCAATTTCATACATTTAGACTATCAGACGCAACTCGGATGTCTTTTCCAGCATAAGGCGCTGTACTCAGACAGTTTTTCTAAGTCGATGCGAAAATTAGGGCATGACAGTCATGAGATAATTTGGGATCTAGAAGTAGTACAAAAAAGATGGGCTGAAGAATATGCGGTCCCTTTTTCTGAAGAGACTTGGATGTTAGATATTCTTTTAGAACAGATCAGAGTACTACGGCCCGAAGTAATCTATTTCCAAGGTACTGAGTTATGCATTTCAGGTAGATTCTCTGACAGATATAAAGTCCTCAATTTAGCTACAATCTTAAAAACAAAATTCTCCTTCATTCGACAAATCGTGATGTTTTCTGGGTATCCTAGTCACGTGTCTCGAGTAGAGGATGTAGACATTCTTTTTTCTGGGACGCCCGCGATAGCTGACCACTATCAACGATCAGGTATCGAATCGACTCTTTGCTACCATGCGTTTGATGAAGACGTAATTTCTAAAGTAGATTTCGGTAGTCCCTCAATTTATGACGTCACATTTGTTGGCTCCACTCAGGCACCGGGAGAAAGATATTGGGTGCTACGAGAATTACTTGCTCGAACACCGATTCATTTGTGGATAGACAGTGTTGATGAAGAGCAAGCTAGAAAGATGTTTTTTGTTGAAATATGGAAAACTCAAAAAAGTTCTCTCCGAGAAATGATCAAAGGTTGGCTAAGAAAAATGTTAGAAATATCTAACAGAGGCTTTGTAGAAAAACTTGCCCAAATCCAAAGATTACCAGTGCCTTTAAAGAATGTTCTAAATGAAATAATCAAAGGAGCGGCAACCGAAAAAAGAACGACCACAGATAAAAAGTCAAAGATCGTTAAGAGGTTGCCCCCGCAAACTCTTAGTGCGATGTATCCTGATCGCTGCAGCCCACCGGTTACAGGAATGGATTACTACAATATTTTGAAATATTCACGAATTTCATTTAATAAACATACCGACCGTAGTATGGGAACAGTAGGTAACTTACGTTTGTTTGAGGCTACTGGTATGGGGAGTTGTTTGCTTTCGGATGGTGGAACAAATATAAGGGAATTATTCGAGCCAGATTATGAAATAGTGATTTACAACTCGGTGGATGAGGTGGTCGAAAAAATAGATTATCTATTGAATAATGAACATGAAAGAAGAACAATTGCCGAGGCTGGCCAGAGAAAAACGCTAAAATCACACACCATCTTCAATCGTTGTCAATTGATAGATGAGGTAATTAGATCGAGCTTATAGCCATGCCCGATAAGATCGCATGGATTAAATTACTGGGATTATGAGATAGGAGCCAATTTGGCAGTGAAATCTATCGTAACAGGTGGTGCAGGATTCATAGGAAGTCATTTAGTCGATGCCTTGCTAGCATTAGGACATGACGTAACAGTTCTAGATAATTTTAGTACTGGTCGTCGTGGAAATCTTTCCCACCAGGAAGGGAAATTTCGAATTGTAGAATGTGATCTGAGTCTTTGTGGAGAATGGTCAGACGAGTTTTCAGGCGCTAGGTGGGTTTTTCACTTAGCCTCCCTTGCAGATATTGTTCCTTCTATTCAGAATCCACAAGCTTATTTTCAGTCCAATGTAGTTGGAACACTTAATGTTTTGCAGGCCAGCCGAGAAATGGATATAGATAGATTCATTTACGTCGCCTCATCTTCATCTTATGGGTTACCAGATTTATTCCCTACTCCGGAGACAGCTGAAATTCGACCGCAGTATCCTTACGCTCTAACAAAACATTTGGGAGAAGAGTTGGTTCTTCATTGGGCCCATGTTTATGGTTTGGCTGCAGCTTCCCTACGTTTATTCAACGTTTATGGGCCGAGATCTAGAACGTCTGGGACTTATGGTGCAGTATTTGGCGTGTTTCTTGCACAGAAACTATCGGGAAGACCTTATACCGTTGTTGGTGATGGAGAGCAGACTAGAGATTTCACATACGTTTCAGATATTGTCGATGCATTGATTGCAGCGGCAAAATCTAACAGGGCGGCTAGGGTTTATAATGTTGGAAGCGGCAATACGGTATCAATCAACGAATTGGTCGAGTTGCTGAGTGGCGAGAAAGTATATATCCCGAAGCGACCGGGTGAACCTGATTGCACCTTTGCAGACATTTCGAGAATTCAAGCGGAATTGGATTGGAAGCCAAAAGTATCGATACAAGATGGTGTGGCTAAGTTGTTAGAAAATATAGAGTATTGGCGCAATGCACCAGTGTGGACACCGGATAGCATAGCTGAAGCAACCCAGGACTGGTTTCGTTATCTGGGCGATAGTGAAATTAAGTGAGCAGGGTGCGTGCGCTACTGCTTGCAGCTGGTTTAGGTACAAGGTTACGACCACTAACCGACCATTGTCCTAAGTGTCTGATTCCGGTATTGGGAAGACCATTGTTAGAATATTGGCTGTGCGCCCTATATAAATGTGGAATCCGCGAGGTATTGATAAACCTTCATCATCACCGCGACCTGGTAGAGGAATTTATCGAGCGCAACTGTTTTTCAGGATGGGTACAAGGAGTAGTCGAAGATGAGCTGTTGGGCACTGCTGGCACCCTACGTGAGAACGGGGAAAAATTGTCTTCGAGTACAACCTTTCTCGCACATGCCGACAACTGGTGTCAGTGTGACCTCGTTGATTTTCTGGACTTCCATAATCATCGCCGGCCAGCTGATACCTTGATATCTATGATGACTTTTCGTACCTCCACGCCTACTACTTGCGGTATCGTTGAGATTAACGATTATGGTGTGGTTGATAGGTTGTATGAAAAAGTAGTTGACCCACCGGGCAATCTCGCCAATGGAGCTGTTTACTTGCTCGAACCGGAAGTTTTACAGTGGGTAGAAGAAAGATCTGACATACATGATTTTTCTTTACAAGTTCTTCCTCAGTTTCTTGGTAGGATCGCCACTTGGGAGAACGTGGGTATTCATCGTGATATCGGGGTACCGCAGTCACTTTTTGATGCACAACGAGATCCTCAACCAGAATTGTGTTGGCCTGAAGTAGACGAATGGACACGTAAATATCAAAACAACTCAGTACATGAAAAACTGATATCTGCAATGGCTGCAGCATGACCGCAAAAGTCCTTTTCTTGAGTGAATTGATTTCAAAGGGCGTATGTGAAATATCTCCAGGTGCGGTACTATGTTTTGGTCATTTCAATGCTATTCATCCCGGGCATATCCGCTACTTTCATACCGCACGTCAGTACGGAACAACATTAGTCGTTGTTATTGAGGGAGATTCTCAGTTACCTGAAACTGAACGCGCTACCGCGTTTGCAGAGACTGAGCGAGCCGAGGCAGTAGCGGCCCTAGATATGATCGATTATGTAGTAATTCTTGATACTGGCTCACTGGAAGATTTCGTTCGCCAAGTTGACATTGCTGCATTAGTCTTAGGCAAAGAATTTGAGAGTACACGCGCTAGTAAGGTGTCTTCAGCAGTCGTCGAAGTGCGAGCGCAAGGTGCGGAAGTATTTTATGATGCCGGAGAAACACATTACGCTAGTGCGGCACTGTTCCACAGTAGTGCCAGCGAACTGGAAATGGAACGTTGGCGAACTTTCCGTGCCGCACAAAAAGTTCAAAGGGTATCTCTTTCTGAGACACTTTTAGAATTCTCAAAGTGTGTTACACCGCGCATACTCGTGGTAGGCGATACCATCGTTGATCGGTATGTTGCCTGTGATCCAGTGGGTATGAGTAATGAAGCGCCTGTAGTTGTTGTTAAAGAGTTGGAGAATCAAGATTTTGTTGGTGGGGCGGGCATTGTCGCAGCACATGTAGCGGCGTTGGGTGGGGAGTGTACGTATGTGTCGGTAACTGGTCGAGACAAACCTTCCGAATTTGTCGCCAACACCTTGGGTAAATTCGGTGTTGATGTGGATTTATTAGAAGACGACAGCAGGCCTACTACTTTTAAAATTCGGTATCTTGTAGAGAATCAAAAACTTTTTCGAGTCAGTCGTCTTAAAGAACATAGCCTGCCACCACGAATAGAGAATCAAGTAATCCAAAAAATTAGAAATATGGGTCCACAGCTTGATGCCATACTCGTGAGTGATTTTGTTTATGGTGTAGTTACATCACGAATTGTCGAGGAAATATTAGACATATCGCGTAAGTATGATGTGCTAGTGTTTGGTGATCTGCAGTGTAGTAGTCAAGTGGGAAACATTTCTAAATTTCAGAATTTCCATCTAATCTGCCCAACAGAGCGTGAAGCTCGGATAGCATTGTCAAACCATGATGACGGCATTGAGTATGTGGCCAATCTTTTGATGGGAAAAACCAAGTGTGCCAATATGATCTTGAAGCTAGGAGCTGAAGGATTCATAGCCTATGCTGGAAAGGATGGCGGTGAATTTCTGCAGCGGCAACATTTCCCAGCTCTCACGGTAAATCCTGTTGATGTGGCTGGTGCCGGTGATGCATTACTTGCTACGATGGCAGTAAGTTTAACGCAGGGGCTCTCGCTAATGCAGGCGTCTACGTTAGCGTGTTGCGTCTCGGCTATCGCCGTACAGACGGTGGGCAATCATCCCGTTGGGTTGAATAAGGTGAAACAATTTGCGTACGAACAAGATGGAATAACAGGCAGTGGCTAATACAATATTTGTAACAGGGGGAGCTGGTTACGTTGGTGCAGTATTAGTCCCGCGACTATTGATTGAGGGATATCACGTTACAGTTCTAGATCTTATGATTTATGGTCAAAACGTATTATCTAGTCACCCTCGACTCAAAATTGTTAAGGGAGATATTCGTAATAGGGAGTTGTTGGAGGATATCCTACCTGGCCATGATGCCGTGATTCACCTAGCCTGCATTTCTAATGATCCTAGTTTCGAGCTTAACCCGACGCTTGGGCGATCAATTAACTTAGACGCGTTTCGGCCATTGGTAGAAATAAGTCGAAATACTAGCGTTAGAAGATTTATCTATGCTTCGTCATCTAGTGTTTATGGGGTAAAGAAAGAGAAGAATGTACATGAGGGCATAAACTTAGAACCACTAACTGACTATTCACGTTTTAAAGCAGAGTGCGAGCAGATTCTAAGTGAATATGAGTCACAATATTTCAGTACCGTAACAGTACGACCAGCAACCGTCTGTGGATATTCGCCAAGACAACGTCTCGATGTTGTTGTCAATATTTTGACTAACATAGCCTATCATAAACGCGAGATTACAGTATTTGGAGGCGAACAACTTCGACCAAATATACATATTGAAGACATGGTTGACTGCTACCTCGCACTTCTACAGGCGCCTGAAAAGCTTGTTGCTGGCAAAATCTATAATGCAGGTTTCGAAAATCAGTCTGTCCGAGAATTGGCACAAATCGTTAAGAATGTGGTAGGTGATGACGTCAAATTAGTTACAACACAGACAGATGACAATCGTTCGTATCATATCTCATCGAAGCGAATTGATGATGAGTTAGATTTTAGGGCACATCGAACAATTAAAGATGCTGCCCAGGACCTTGTCCAAGCCTTCGAGAATGGAAATTTACCGAATTCTTTGGAAGATGAAATTTATTTCAATATTCGGCGGATGCAATCGGTCAGTCTTAAGTAAAGTGCGAATCGGCATCGATTTTGACAACACGCTTGTTTGTTACGATCAAGTATTTTCTATGGAATCGAAGAAACTTGGGTTAATGCCTGTTGATTGGATTGGATCGAAGCAAGAATTGCGAGATGAACTACAGTCACGCCATAATGGTGAGCGGCTTTGGCAAACATTACAGGGGCGAGTTTATGGTCCTAGTATGAAGCACGCTGTTATGTACCCTGGAGTTGCACCCTTCCTAATGCGAAGCAGGCAAAGAGGTGATGAGCTTTTTATCGTCAGTCATAAAACCGAATTCGGACACTTTGATTCAACGCGGACACCTTTGCGTCAGGTTGCTTTGGCCTGGATGGAGTCCTCTGGGTTTTTTGAGAAAAGTCGTTTCGGGTTAGACAAAGAAAAGGTGTTCTTTTCCGAAACACGAAGCGAAAAAGTGCAGCAGATAGCACAACTGAGCCTCGATGTATTCATCGATGATCTCGAAGAAGTGTTTACAGAGGATGAGTTTCCACCTATTGACAAAGTTCTTTTCAATGCTAAGGCTCAAGTTCAATGTCGCTATGCACACTGTAAAAACTGGTCAGAAATTGAGCAATTAGTTTTGGGCCCAGCGCAGGCTACAGACAATAAATGGCTAGCTCAAACTTTCTGCACGGAGCAGATTGATACCGTCACGCGGCTTCGTGGACGCGGCAACAGCCGGATTTATCGTGTTTGCACTAGCAGTGGTAACACTTATGCCCTGAAATCCTATCCTGACCGACTCATTGATCCCAGACCCAGACTACGTAACGAAACCAAAGCTTGTGAATTACTTGCGCATTTTCAACTTACGCCTAAATCCATTGGATATGACGAAGAACTCAATCTTGCACTCTTTGAATGGATCAAGGGAGAAAGCCCAACAAAGATTGAGACAACACATATTGATCAGGCTCTAGTCTTCATTGATAAGCTAAAACAACTTCCTGACAGTGTCTATAGGGACTTTCCGAAAGCTTCGGAAGCTTGCCTTACTGCGATGGATCTATTGTCCCAAGTGCAGGAAAGGATAAAAATATTGGAATCTGTTGATGACTTAGAACTACAGAGGTTCCTCGAAACCTCGATAAATTCCCTCTGGAATGAAATTTGGGACTGGTTTACATCAAAATGGCCATCTCGTTCATTCGAGATAGAACTGAGTAGTGCCAAACAAATACTTAGTCCTTCCGATTTCGGATTTCACAATTCACTACAAAGGAGCGATGGTCGCCTTTGTTTCGTCGATCTTGAGTATTTCGGTCGTGATGATCCAGTCAAATTGGCTGCTGACTTCGTCTGGCATCCTGCAATGAATCTAAAACCAGCTGAAACGAAGCGATGGTTAGAGGGTATGTTTGAAATCTTTGATCAAGATTTAGACCTGCAACAACGTTTCCGTGCGGCTTGGCCTATGTACGGCTTGCGTTGGGTGCTAATTTTACTTAACGAATTTCGCGAAGATGGTTGGCAGAAACGGGTGCATGCAAATGAGGAACTTCGGCAGAACCGAAAAGAGATTCAGAAACTACAGATAGAGAAAGCAGCAGATTTATGTAATCGGATTCGCCATGAGAAAATGGAATGCCCTTATGTATGAGCACTTAGTCATCAAAGCCCGGAAGCTGCGTCAGCAAACTTTCCAAGCTTTTGTGGAACACGGTGAAGCGCATTTAGGCGGAAGTTTTTCTATGATCGAGATGCTGTTGGCTCTTTATGAGAGTGTCTTGCAGGAGGAAGACAAGTTTATTCTCAGCAAGGCCCACGCTTCTTTTCCGTTATGTCTGTTGCTTCAGAATAAGGGCCTGCAACCTGAGCTACGCACACATCTCGAACTGGATCCTGTAAACGGTATCCACTGTACTACCGGAAGTTTAGGACATGGGCTGCCTATCGCTACGGGCATGGCCATGGCGAGAAAGCGACTGGGACGACCGGGCAGGATATACGTTATGATCAGCGATGGTGAGTGTCAGGAGGGCACCACTTGGGAGTCACTGCTGATTGGGGCTACGCACGAACTCGATAATCTTATCGTACTGGTTGACTACAACAAGATTCAAGCTCTGACAACAGTGGATGATGCGCTTCCGCTTGGAAATCTTTCTGCTAAATTTGAAGCGTTTAATTGGGAATGTGATGACATTATGGATGGGCACGCCTTTGATCAATTGGTGCCCGCATTAGAAAAAACCAGTACTCTGTCAAAACCCCGGGCATTAATTGTTCATACCATCAAGGGCAGAGGGATAAGAGCTTTCGAAAACGACCCCGCTTGGCACGCCCGCAAAATCAAAGGTGAAGATTTGAAAATCGGAAGAAAGGAGCTGGGACTGGCTTGAGACGACGTTTTGGTAAAGTGATCACCGAGCTGGCGAGCCAGGACAAAAATATTGTTGTCCTCGTCGGAGATATAGGTTATCGAGTGTTTGACGAGTTCCGCGACAAGTACCCTGAACGCTTTATCAATATAGGTGTTTGTGAACAAAGCATGATCGGGGTGTGTGCGGGTATGGCTCTTGAGGGTCTCAAGCCCTGGGTATATACCATAACGCCCTTCCTCATCGAGCGACCATTTGAACAAGTCAAGCTCGACATCGACCAGCAGAATGCAAATGTTAAGTTAGTCGGGTTTGCGGATTATCCGACTTTGGGTCCGACGCATAGAGAATTAGACGGTGAGAAGCTCATACAACTGTTTACCAATGTCACGTCATTTTTCCCGAGCGATGGAGACGAAACAGAGTCCATGGTCTACGATGCCTACCAAAAAACAGGGCCTGCGTTTATTAGCCTAAAGAGTGATCCTACACTCGGCAGTTCAATTACAGAAAACAAATGACTCTTTACCATAATTGTTGTTATAAATAGACCTCAAACGCACTAAAGGAAAACAATTATGGGAGAACTCGTTCAATTCGTTACACCTTTACATCAGGCTACTAGCCGAGCCTACATTGATCGTATGGTAGACGACAAAGTTTACTGCATGCTGAAGGCAAAAGAGTATGAAGTCGATTATTGGGACGGAGATCGCCGTTATGGTTATGGCGGATATACATATTTGGCGGGCCGCTGGAAGCCAGTAGCCGAAGCGCTTATCGAGAAATACGATCTGACTAATGACTCGAGCGTATTGGATGTTGGCTGTGGCAAGGCCTTTCTGCTCTACGAAATGAAGCTCCTACTACCACAACTAAGAGTCTCAGGGTTTGACATCTCTAAGCACGGCTTGGCAAATGCCAGGGAAGAAATTACGGATTCGCTGTTCATTCATAGAGCGCAGGAGCCGTATCCATATAAAGATGATGAGTTTGATCTAGTAATTTCTCTTGGCTGCTTTCACAACCTACGGATTTTTGAATTGCAAACCGCTTTAGCTGAGGTGGAACGGGTGGGTAGGCAGGGTTATGTGATGTTGGAGAGTTATAGGAATGAGCAGGAACTATTTAACTTACAGTGTTGGGCGCTTACCTGTGAATCTTTTTTTGATGAGGAAGAATGGTGCTGGGTTTATGAGCATTTTGGATATACCGGTGATTATGAATTTATCTATTTTGAGTAAGGCTGTAATCGGAGCGGATAAATGAAAGCAGCCATATTAGTAGCAAGTGAACAACCTCTGGTCATTGATGATATCGCTTTGTCTGATCAGCTTGAGTTCGGTCAGGTTTTGGTTGATGTCCACTACAGTGGTATCTGCGGCGCTCAGATAAATGAGATTGACGCAGTAAAGGGCCCCGACAAGTTCCTGCCACACCTGTTGGGACATGAGGGGTCTGGCATAGTCAAAGAAGTTGGATTGGGTGTGTCTACTGTGAAAGAAGGCGATCATGTTGTATTGCATTGGCGTCCTAGCGCAGGAATTCAATCGCCCACACCAAAATATAATTGGGACGGGAAACCCGTTAATGCGGGCTGGGTGACTACCTTCAATGAGCAGGCCATCGTATCGGAAAATAGGCTGACGGTAATTCCAGATGATTTGGACATGAAAATTGCACCTTTGTTTGGGTGTGCGGTTACTACAGCGTTCGGTGTAGTGAACAATGATGCACAGATTAAGTTAGGGCAATCGGTGGTGGTTTTTGGTATTGGTGGTGTAGGCCTCAACATTGTTCAAGCGGCGAGTTTGGTCTCCGCCACACCGATTGTGGGTGTGGACTTGATCGAGCATAAACTGGAAATGGGAAAGAAGTTTGGTCTCTCCCACGGGTTTATAGGTGGCGGGGATGAATTAAAGAATAAGATTTGTAATGTCGTTGGTTCTCAGGGTGCGGATGTAGTAATTGAGACGACAGGCGAATCTCGAGTAATCGAACAGGCCTACAATATCACCCACCCAGCGGGTAAGACGATTCTCGTTGGAGTGCCAAAAAAAGGTGACAATATTTCGATATCATCGCTCCCCCTGCATTTCGACAAGGTACTGACCGGTTCGCATGGTGGGGATGCTGAACCCGACAAAGATATACCGCGTATTATCCGTCTGATGGATGCTGGCCGGCTAAACTTTGACGGTCTAATAACTCATCAGTTTCCACTGGACAGTATTAACAAAGCGATAGAAATTTTCCGATCTGGTGAAGCCGGAAGAATAATTATAAATATGACCTAATCCAAAGGACCCAGGTCGCCTTAAATAGGTAATGATGAAGTGTTACCAAGATGTCTGTGAGTCACAGCTCTCGTTGTTGAAAGGAAACAGCGTAACTTTCTCTGCTTTAGAGTAATAGACTTGCCTATTGCCGATAGTAGGATCCACAGATTGTTACGAGTCCATATTAATTGAATGAGCTATCTTCCCTGAATATGTTGTTAGAAGAATTTAATACTCAGGATACGTTGTTCGATTCGAATTAGTGTTGGGGAGGTATCAACGATGAAATTAATTATACAGCTACCCTGTCTGAATGAAGCCGAAACTCTTCCCGAGACATTAAAAGCGTTACCACGTGAAGTTCCTGGATTTAGTGTCGTTGAGTGGCTGATTGTAGATGACGGTAGTCAGGACAAAACGTCAGAAGTAGCCAAATCGTTTGGCGTTGATCATGTAGTTAGGCATAAACGACATAAGGGACTCTCGAGAGCATTTGTGAGCGGACTCCATGAATCGGTGCGACTAGGTGCGGATGTTATTGTGAATACTGATGCAGACAACCAATACGAAGCGAAAGACATACCAAAACTAGTGTTACCGATTCTAGAAGGCCGTGCAGACATTGTGGTTGGTGCCCGTCCGATCGATACGCACAGGCATTTTTCTTTTACGAAAAAAATGTTACAAAAGTTGGGGAGTTGGGTCGTTCGTCAGGTAAGTCATACCGACATTCCAGACACTACTAGTGGATTCAGAGCGCTAACGGCCGAGGCGGCTCAACAAACGGTGGTATTTAATGAATACACATACACTCTTGAGACCATCATACAGGCAGGTCACCGTAAATTGGCCATAACGTCTGTACCTATTCGCATAAATGCCGTCACGAGACCATCGCGTCTTTTTCGTAGTATCCCAGCATATATAAAAAAGTCGGCAATTGTTATTGTCAGAGTTTATGTGCTCTATAGGCCGTTTCATTTTTTTGGCACTATTGGAATGTTTTTGTTGATCTGTGGTTCCCTAATCGGAGCAAGATTTCTTTACTATTATTTTACCGGTTCCGGTGCAGGGCATATTCAGTCACTAATATTGATGTCTATTTTATTAGGACTGGGATTCCAGGTAGTCTTGACTGCTTTTATAGCAGATCTTTTCTCTGCTAATAGAAAAATCCTAGAGGAAATTAGATTGATTCAAAAATACCCTCCTCAGGTAGTTAAAAATAATGTACCAGAGGGTAGTGAAGACAAACCGATTGTTACTCAATAATGAAGAAGTTTCATGTGTGTATAGTCTCTCAGCAGTTCTCGGAAGTTTTATCTGGACCGGGGCTTTATACGCGTAATCTTGTTGAGAGATTAGCCGCTCTTGGCCATTACGTTACCTTGATTGTTCCTGCGGGAATAGGTCTAGATTATCCAGATGGTGTAAAAGTTGTCGAAGCTGGAACAAATATGTTAGCTAAACAAAAAGCAGGCTGGATTGTTCTTTCATTTTTGTTTGGAAAAACTTTGAGAAAGTTAGCTAATGAGAAATCATTCGACATTGTTCATTTTACTGATGCTAAGGAAGCTCTATTTACTGTTGGATGTGAAGGATTAGTGCTAATTGGAAACATTAACGATCCATATATTGCAGGTAAGAACAGCAATCCACTATTTTATAGAAAACACTATCCAATCGATTGGATCAGGCGATGGTTTTATCTTAATGTAGTATCAATTTTAGAGCGATACACTCTAAAAAAGCTGAGACTCGGTATTTGTAATAGTAGATTTACTAGGAAGATAATTGCGGAAAGCTACGACATTCCAAGCAAGAGCCTTGGGCTCTGTTACAAGAGCATACGGTTAGAGGCATATTCTGGAGTAGAGATAGACCTCCATAATAAGTCTAGTCAGACAGTTCTGTTTGTGGGGGGTGGTAACGCTCAGAGAAAGGGATTGGTAGACTTACTACATGCTGCAAATATAGTTTCTGAAATACTGCCAACAGTTCGCTATGTCGTCGTAGGGAGAGATAAGACGATACCACTGATTTTAGAGAAGTACAGTAGTGAGAGTGTTCGGAAACATTTGAAGCATATATCTTATGTCCCGAACGAAGATATGAAAATGCTTTATGTTAATTCTGATTTATTTGTTATGCCTTCACTCGTAGAAGCATTTGGTGTTGTTTACTTGGAGTCGATGGCATGTAGCACGGCGGTGATAGGAACAACTAATGGAGGTGCGACAGAATTTATTTCTGATAGACAGACCGGGCTACTGGTGAAACCGGGAGATGTAGAAAATTTAGCTTGCCTAATTATAGAGGGCTTGAGTAATAATAGCTTACGAAAAAATCTAGAAGAAAACGCAAGGGATTTAGTAAAAGATTATTCGTTAGATAAAATGATCAAGGAGACGCTAAATATTTATCGAACTGTTTGCCGTGATGCGGGTGGCAATATTGCTTAGACCGCATAAATGGTATTGTGTAGGTTAAGAAAGTGATGAGTGTTGGAGACTCATCTACGCTAGTAGCATGTCACCGTCGTCAGTTGTATCGGGAGTGGATCGATGAGGGCCTGCGTTGTTTTAATAGAATGCATTTTAATAATGATGGTGCCCGTTCGGGTTGCTATTTTCCACCATATAGAAATAGGTTGGTTAATTACAGTAATGCGCGATGGCAGGAGATCGTTTTACCTATAGCGTGGGAGATAGTTCGAAGTAACGACGAACATCATCTAACTCTGTTTAGAGACGGCATTCGTTTCTGGACAACTATTCAGAATAGTTCGGGAAGTTTCCCGCAGTATTGTCGTAGAGACAGTGATTTTGCCGCTACGGCGTTTTCGAGTTATTCGGTTGCAGCAGCGCTAAATTACCTAGGCGAAACTGGATTGTTCTTAGATTGTACTCAGAACACGAAACTTCACGATAGTCTTGTACGAGCGGGTAATTGGCTTTCGAAGAATAATGAGACTGTCTACAGTAATCAGCAGATGGTGGCAGCGTTAGCGTTGCTCGAAATATCAAAATTCTTAGATGACAGTAGATTTATACTGTCGGCAGGCAAGAAACTCACTCAGGTGTTGCGTCTAAAAGAAAAGGGCATGTTTTTAGAAAAAGGCGGATTTGATATAGGGTATTCAACTTTAACATTAGAATTGTTAGCTAGATATTTTCTACGAACCACAAATAACAATGAAAAGGATAGCATTTTTGAAGCTGTGAATCAGTACCTCGGGGTACTAACACTCGAGCCCACTGCACAATATTTTGGGACTGGAGTTCGTAATACAGATTGGGCTGTGACTGGGGGGTTTGAAGTGTTTGCACCGTTAACATCGAAAGCACAGTTATTGTTGGAAGAGATTTTTTACACCCAAGATGTGCGTCATATGCCTGACACGAGGCATGTTCATACCGACCTTTGTCGTTTATGTTTTGCACATGATAATGCGGTGGTTGATATTACTGGTAACTTAGAGAGAAACCAAAAAGTCGAATATGCGATTCAAGATAGTAATCACCATGCTAACCTAAAATTTATGCGACCTTTTGGATTGCACAGATTTCGTCGGTGGATCTGATGAGTGGGTCGGGCATATCTGTGATAGTCATTACTTATAATGAAGAAGAAAGAATTGAGGAATGTCTAAATTCAATACGAGAGCTAGACTATTCTCCTCTAGAAATATTGGTAGTTGATGCATCAGAGGATAAAACTGGTGAAATTATTAGATCGATAAACGATAGCAGAATTCGACATATTCCTGTTTCTTCGAAAGGTTATTCGATCCAGAGAAATATCGGCGTTAAAAATGCTATATATCCTCTTGTGGCATTTACCGATGCAGACTGTACGGTCCCTACCAATTGGTTAACCAAGTTAGCCCCAATAGTTTCGAAAGATGTCGCGGGAGCAGGAGGTAACGCTTTTCCTCCGCAGGATACTAAAGGACTCGGTCTATGTATCGCATGTCTAGGGTTCCCAGCAGGCGGGGCGATAGGTTTAGATGCAAACCAACCGAAAAGTGGCGAAGTGATTGTTGCTACTTGTAACGCGATATTTCAAAGAGAAATCCTGTTACAAGTTGGTGGATTTGATGAAAATCTAAAATATGGCGGTGAAGATACAAATATTTGTTACGCAATTTACAGAGTAGGTTATACAATTAACTACCTCCAGGAATCATATGTATGCCACCGAGTGCGGACTAATATTGTGGAGTTCTGCAGCTGGTGCATAAAACGGGGGAAAGCTCATACACAGAGAACAGGCAATAGATTTATGTCTATCTGTTGGAATAGCTCTATCGTGTGTGCATTTCTTTTGTGGTTATTAATGGCTGGTATGGGTATATTTTATAATGCACGAATTGTATTGCTAGGTTCTGTTATTTCTTTCTTTATTGCTAGTTTCATCCTTTTTACGAGTTCGAAAAAGTTTCGTCTAGTTTGGCATAGGCGAAAATCTATAGGCATTAGTTATTTTCAGCTACTAGTAATTGTTCCAGCTTTGTTTTTTTTGAGACGCCTCTTAATGGCAATAGGTAGTATTAGATTATTGACTATATAGTTGAAAACTAGATTGATTAAGATCGACTAATGAATTTAGATAAAGTATTTATTGAAAGGCGAAGTGTCCGGGAGTTTCAAACGAATCCCGTACCAACAGAGCACATTAAGGAAATTGTACAAGCCGGGTTGCAGGCTCCGACTGCATCTAATCGACAGCATTGGCGGATTATCGCAGTTACAAATCCGGAGACTATAAAGAGGTTGCACGAAGAAGTAGGAGCACAAGATATTGTTTTTAACCCACCAGTAGTTCTGACTGTTTTATACAACCCCCTGTTTAATGAGCGTCGATCTGCACATGTCCAGTCAAGTTCAGCTGCCGTGGAAAATATGCTTTTGAAGGCGACTAGTTTGGGCTACGGTACTACTTGGGTAGCTGGTATGGGAGACGATGAAATTTTGAGATCACTTCTAGGCATACCAGCTGCCTGGGAACCGATGTGCTATGTATTACTTGGCAAGATAGCAAAATCTTTCCCTCCCCCACCTCCAAAATATGGGATTGATGAAGTGTTGTTCTTTGAGAAATTCGTGGAGGAAAAAATAGATCTCCCTGATTCTATTAGACCAATCGAATGTACTTTGGAGCAAATTGGAAATCATCAAAAATATCTGTCGCGATCGAGTTACTTGGGTAAAGACTATGATTACCAACATGAATTAGAGACAGATCAGATACATCAAAAGATTTCAGAAATTGTGGGTGAGGAGTGTAAAAACGTAGTAAGTTTTTTTGGTTATGATGGAACAGTGTATAGGTGCTTAAACGATTTGATGAAAACTAATCAGTTTGCAGATATCGAATTAAGTGCAGCGGCAGCAGAATTTGTCCAATATAAGTCGCCCGACTCAAGATACTTGGTTGCGCAGGAGAAGACCGACTTGACGCCAAGTAGCGTAGATTTATGTGTTTGCTTATTTTCTTTGGAAAAATTACCGGATTACAGAATTGTATTAAAGGAAGCTAGGCGTATCCTAAAGCCAGACGGAAAACTTCTAGTATTTTTTAAAAATAAAAGATCTTTTTACGGCTTGATCTATTTTCTTGTTGAAAAGATTCTTGGAGTGCGGTCGATTAGTGCAGTTTTTCCACTTTCCCCTGGGCCATATGAACCTATCTCTTCATCAAAACTAGTAGCAGATATCGAGAGTTTTGGGTATTTACCGGAAGAGTGCTCAGGATTATTCTTGATCCCAGCTGAAGTGCTGGTTTTTTCCAAAAAATTAGACGGATACCTGAAGCGTCACGGAAAATATCTTAATGTATTTAAGTACTTGATAAAACCGGCACTAAAATTTGCAGTTGCATTATTTTTCGCTACAAGGAAAATGAGATCTTTTAAACTGAGTTCCTCATGTTACATACTGGCGGCGAGCGGGACTCAGAAATCGTAAAATAGAATTCCTAAGAAATATAATAAGACTTTAAGAGCTTGTCAGATGTTGTAGCTAGTTTTGAGAACGTTAAATTGGTGTCACCGACGGTCGGTTATCAAGCTGCTAATCATTGTTTTTAGCAACAAATAGCAAGATTATTTGATAATCAAGCTACCTGGTAGGACGGATACAGTATAGGTAGCCAAACACTACTGCTAATCCATCAAGTGAAATCTTCGGTTTAATAGAGGATTGAAAAAAGAGACCATCAAGGAATCGCTAGTAATTTGAGTGACACATTCAGTTCAGGAGTATTCGCTTCCCACAGGAAAACGGGTAGACCATTGCCACCAGACGAATTGAAAATACTCACTAAGGATCCTCTCGTGACAATTGGAAATCATATAAGAAATCACATTATGGTGGACCAGAGTAGTCGGGATTTAGATCTTAAGGAAATAATTGGAACCCAACAGGGCCCGGCTATTATCATAGGGTATGAGCCATGTTCATTTGCTTTTCTAAATGGGAATTATAGTAGTGAATCTTTGAAGATTCTCGAGGTCTCGGGATTCGAATTCGGATTTAGTTGTGATTGTAGGCCTAACCACAGCAGAAAGTATTTGCTTTCAAAGAGACGACTTAAATTGGGACGGCGTCTGTTTAAAACTGGAGTAGATTTAGATTTCCAATGTCGAATGTTTCGTGTAGCAAAGGCATTACCAGTTGGGCTAACTAGAAGTGTTCAGAATTTAGTTAATCAATTGACAAAATAACCATGTTAAGCGGGGTGACCAAGAATAAGCAGTGGATAGAATGTGGAGTCAGCTCTCAGTGGTTCGAACTTAATTGGTGCGGTGTTTTAAAAAAATATACTTGTGAATTATAGGAACGTAGATGTCAATCTGACCCAGTACGTCTAGTTGGTATAAATTTTTGAAAGATCGAGAATATTCTAATAGTCCAAAGGTTTCTGATTCAGAAACTATTATCTTTCTTGGTTCTTATGACCGAGGTAAGCCAAGAGTCCAACTTCTTTTAGAAGGAGCAAGTAAATTCGGTCTTGTAATTCAAGAGGTACACGTTGATATTTGGCATAAAGTTAAAGATAAATCCCAGATACAGGGCACTTTGACATTGTTTTTATATGTTCTCAAGTGGGTCATCTACAGACCGCTGTTACTGTATCGTTATTGTCGGGCACCGGCTCATCATTTGGTTGTTATGCCGTACCCAGGTGTTTTTGATTTACTTGTTCTTTACCCTGCAATTAGATGTCGTGGAGCAAAAATATTTCTTGATGCTTTTATTTCGCCGTATGACACTGTAGTAAACGATCGCCGATTAACGAAATCGAATAGTCTTTTAGCTAAGGTGCTTTACTCTTTTGAGTGGGTAGCAGTACATATAGCGGATGTGGTGTTTCTGGACACTGAGTGTCACAGTAACTATTTCAGACTCTTATTTCGTCTTCCAAAAGAACGTTCTCATTACGTGCCAGTTGGAGTAGAAACGTCTGTATTCCAACGAGAGCTCTACGATCCATGGGATGGTGAATCACCATTAAGAGTTTTGTTCTATGGCCAATTTGTACCGTTACAGGGCACGTTAACTTTGTTGGAGGCGATCTCAAGCTGGGAACGTTCTTCAAAAAGTTCAGTACAATGGACAATAATAGGCGAAGGACAAGATTCGGCGGAATTTGACCGCAAATTAGCAAGACTTGATTTGAAATCAGTTCGACGTGTTTGCTGGGTTCCTTACTGCGAACTGCCAAATTGGATTCAAAAGTCTGATATTTGTTGTGGAATATTCGGGTCCTCTCAAAAAGCGCTTAATGTCATTCCAAACAAAATTTACCAAGCGCTTGCAGTAGGACGCCCGATTTTGACGACAGATACTCCTGGCATACGTTCGCTTCTTGAACCAGGGCCAGCGATTGAGTTGGTCCGTCCAAATGACCCTTCAGCAATTGTTACCGGGCTGTTTAATCTTTCCAATCGTCTATTAGAAAGACCTGAAGACATTAAAGCTAGCGTAGCTCAGATGCCGATCATTGGTCCCCAGGTCGTCGGTGCGCAGCTAGCTAGTGTTCTACGAGAGTCGTCCGATAGTAACTAGAACTCACAAAGATATGATGAAATGAGAGCCATTAAATTCAAATTGATGTGGAGAATGTTCTATTAAGTGAGCCCAAGTAATGGGTAGTATTGCCGTCCTACCACGTTGGTAGTGTCCATATCTGGTGCAATAGGTCAGTACAAATCTAGTACCGTAACACTCATTTCTAACGATCTTTACTCGAAATGTTTATAGGATTAAGTTAATGACAAATAATACCGAGGACCCATTTACTTGATAAAGGAATTAACTCCAATGATGCAAATAATTGTGGGACTCAAAAAATAAAGGAAACGGAAGTCGAAGAAATATTTGAAATGTGATCGGAAATGAGACGAGGTCTTCGCGTAAGAGATCTTGGCAAGTTGTGTAGTGCATGCCCGATCAATAACTTTGTCTTGATTCTTCAACGAAATTATACAGCGATACTGACGAATTAAATTTACAATGGGAAATGAAATATATTTATAGACTTAGTAATGATCATCGAGTCATGATCCATGAGAAGATGACTAATAGTAGCAGAACTGGGAAGAGAGAAATACTGGCGTTGTAGTGAAAGAGACCCCATTGTAGCGTCTCAAAAGAAAAGGGAAAATACGGCATATACACAGCTTGTCCAAATTGTTTTTGCATTAGGTCCAGAATTACGTGTACGAAAGATCCCATTAAAATTAAGAAAAATCCTGCTAACCTGATTTGTGAGTCGAGCAACAGGGAGATAGCAAATGTCGACAATAGAAGACAAAACGGGGAATGGAAAATGATAACAAAATGAAATACTGGGATTCCAAGCAAGCGGTCAAAGATAATTTCTGGAATTCGAGTCAGGATGTCAGGAAGAATTGTGCCGAGCACGAGAAACGGGCTATTTTGGCGAAGATTAGCTGGCTGGCTCACAAGATAGCCTGAAGCGAAGTGGGCAAATAAGTCTGGCATTAGTGATTCTGCTTCCTAAAAAATACTAACTCCGTTGGTGAGAACCCAAAAGCTTTAAACCAAATAAACATAGTTAAAACAAGAGCAAGTAGCGATATGGTGTATTTAATTTCACGCAACCATTTAGCTTCTATATCGTATTCTTTTAATTGAAAAATTTGGGACGAAGAAAAATGACCTTTCAAGGCGATAATGTCACCAACAGTCAAATCGGGTCTTTCTCCAAATACAGTGATGTCGAACTTTCGATCAAAAAGATCCTCCCATCGCGCTCCTTTTCGTGTACGAATGTTGACAATAAAATAATCTTGGCTCAGATTTTTTACTTGTGCTGAAACAACAACTGAGTGCTGAGGGCAATTCCTGGTCCCAGAAATACAGCCCGCAAGAGTTTTGTTGAACTCTTTATCTTTAGCATTCCCAAACGAATACGAGTAAATACTAAGTAGAGATAGCAAAAAAACGGTTATGACAAGCAGTGGGGTTCGATGGTTTTCGAGAATACTGAGCATCCTTAGAGGACCTGACATAGGCTTCAAGCAGAAAGATTGGAGATAGTGATCAGTAATTAGAAATCAATGTACGATTCTAGATTAGAATAAATACTTGCGCGATTCATTGTTTAAGCAGAACAATACATCATGGAATACGCAAGAATAAATCGGTCTCAATTGGCGTATTTATCATTTCTGTCGATTTCCCTGCTCTCAGTAGTAATCTTCCGAACAATATATTCTACCCCTATTGAGATTGACGGTGATTCTGTTGGTAAATGGTTTTCTGCCTATAGCCTTGCGGGCAAAGTTGGATGGGAGGAAATGGGTGAAAGTCACCATGAGCTACGTTGGGCAATAATTCTGCCTCAAATAATAATATCAACAATATTGCCTGAGAGATACGAAAGTTACTACGTATTGCCGATTGTTTTATACAGCATTTTTACGACTCTTTGTATGGCAACCGTGTATGAGGGTGAGAAGCAAAGAAAATTAGGGATGGCTTTTGTTCTGGGGGTTTTACTGTGTATTGACCCAATAAGTCACGTTATGGCCTCTCAGTTAAAGACTGTTGCGTTTGGACTATTCTATTTTGTGTTAGGCGTCTTTGCATTGTCGCACTACATTAAAGTTAATGACCATCGATGGTTAGTGTTAAGTGCTATTTTGTTTTTCTTTGCTTACGGTTCACATATCACATATCTCATATTTTCGATCGCACCAGTATTGGTTTTGGTTGTAAACCTTGGTCGTTATCGAGATGCATTGATCTTTATCGGCGCCTTTGCTTTGCTATTTGCTGCAGAAATGTTGTTAACGGGTATTGTGTTGGATGGATCACCGAGTGGTGGCCGGGTAACACATTTATTGGCGGGAGTAACACACCAAACTGTCACTACGGCTAGAGGGTCAGGGTCAGGTCTCAATTATTGGGACCTAATTAGTCGATGGAAGCTACTGCCGAAGTTTGACTTATTGATATTTTTCGCATATGTGATGAGTTCTCTATTGCTATTTAAAAATCAATTACGACGATCGGTTCCAGTCGGAATTTGGATGTTTTTTTATGCCAGTGGAGCTTACGCTTTCGTCATTGCGTTCCCGATTGTAGAAGTTAATCCCTTAAAACTTGCATTTGCACTGCACAACAGGTACTTGGCACCTGTATTCCCATTAGCGATGGTATTTCTTGTTTGGCTTTTCGGATATGGGTTTCAGACATTAAGGAAATTGTCGAATATATTGCCGGTAGTTATAGGTATTCTTATCGCAATTGGATTCTGGAGTGCATCAAACAAATATAGATGCATTGAGGAAATTGCAGTTGGTACTTATCCAGACAAATTAGAAAGATCCTACTGTAAATTGTTCCGCTATTCACAAAATCAGAATATTTATCCTTCGCCAGATCGATTTTTATTTGGTGCAAATAGATATTATGAACAATTTCGACGGGACTACCTGGATGGGAAGGTAAGTTTATTCGGAAAAACGAGAGTGGGTGTTCTTGGTCAACTAATAACTATTTACAAGAAAGATGCGACTTTAATAAAAACCCCTAATCATTGGTATAGCGTAGACGGAACTGACAAGGATCAGTGTGTGATGGAGCTGGGTCAGACAAGTATACCGGAACAAAACTACCGTAGTTGTCGGGGTAGAATGATGGGTCGAGATGTGTTCGAGTGATCAATTTATAGCAATAAAAATATGATGCAAGGAAGCACTAGTCTATGATGTCTAAAGAGTTTCTAGGTGAATTGTTTGACCAATCAACAAAAAATGATTATTCGATTCGCTTTAGGGACCTAAGAGTCACAGATGTAGTTTTAAGGCAGAGACTGACATCGATAATTGATGAGATTCTCGCGCACGGTCCTATTCTCATGGGACCTAGGGTTGAAAAGTTTGAATCTCGAATTGCTGAGTACTGTGGTCGGCGCTACGGAGTTGGTGTGTCATCGGGAACTGATGCACTATACCTTGCGTTGAGAGCATACAACCTCGGCGATGGAGATGAGATAGTTACTACTCCGATGTCTTGGATAGCCACCCTAAGCGCAATATTAATGACTGGTGCCAAGCCAATTTTTGTTGATGTGCGAGAAGATCAGAATATTGATCCAGATAAATTGACAGCTGCAATCACGGAAAACACTAAAGCGATTGTACCAGTCCATTTCACGGGCCGTTTATGTGATATGGATATGATTTGCGACATCGCAAGACACTACAACTTGCTGGTGATTGAAGATGCAGCACAGGCAATGGGGGCTCAATCTGGTCAGGATAAAGCGGGATCTTTTGGAGATGCTGCCGTGTTTAGTCTTAACCCGATGAAAGTGTTCCCAGGTTATGGGGAAGCCGGCGCGATCGTGATCGACGATCCTAAGATTCATGAGAAACTACACACACTCCGTTACCTTGGCACACAAAGAAAAGAGATCTGCACGGAGATAGCGCTGAACTACAAGATGGATGAAATTCAAGCAGCTCTTTTACTAACAGGATTTGATTTGATCGACAAAATCATTGATCGCCGATTAGAGATGGCAAGACACTACTCAAAGCGGTTGACTGATATCATCACGTGTGCGCCAGTATCGACAACGGAAGATCGATCAAGTAATTATTTTGACTATGTAATATTTTCTGACGATAGGGATAAGTTGCGTGCACATCTGGATAATCGAGGAATTGAAACAAAAGTTAAGCACCCAGTACTTTTGTGCGACCATCCAGGATTTCTATTTAAGCCCAGACCAGAGATACCAGTCGCCGATAGTTTGGTCAAGCGTATGATTAGTTTGCCCTTGCACGATAAAATGAGTTTTAGTGATATTGACTATGTCTGTGATGCGATAGGAGAGTTTCAATACTGTGGCTGAAGATAGTTACAGAATGTTGTCTCAACACAGCAAGGTAGTTTTCGCTGCAAACGATGCGGTCACACCACTATCGGTTGAGGATATCGAGTTCTTAAAGAGGATAGCGGACTCGTCCCCACAGAAAAAAGCAAGGATATTGATGCATGCGGATCCCTCTAGATCGTTGCACGAAATGTTAATTGTCCATACTAGAGGGTCCTATATTCAGCCTCATATTAATGCAGATTCTGCAAAGAGCTTTCTTGTGTTGTCTGGGGAAATGGTGGTGTTTTTGTTCGATGACGTAGGCTCTATAAAAGAATGCCACCGAATGTGTGCAAATAGTGGTAGTGGAATCTTTATGTTACGGCTGGAAGAGCCAGTTTATCACACGCTAGTAGTCTTAACTAACACGGTCGTGTTTTTGGAAACAGTACTAGGACCACACCAACAAACTCGGTACGGTAGTTTTTCTCCTAAACCTACTGAGAAAGGCGCTGTACAGGAATATATGACTTGGTTAGAGCGACAAGCAGGAATTGCTAAACCATAGGATTGTTGAATGTTAGTTTCAACCCAATGTCATGAAGTAGGATTCTTCGAAAAATGGTTATCTACAAAGATGGTCACGGGACGATCTTAAAGCACATCTCGCGCATCGCCGTTCGAACTCTCAAATATGTATGGAGGGCTATTGGGATGCTATTAGCTGTGCCATTTGTGATTATTTTTCGTTTCTTAAAACCCTGGAAGCTAATTAGATTTGGTTATTTTACAGTAGATCGTATCGGCCACTTCGCATTTGATGTCGAGTATTTCTTGTCAGAGAGAACTTTGGAAGTTCATCCCAGTCAGATGGTAGATCTTTTCTTTTTCGAAGGCCGGCCAGCGAACTCACAACTAAAACAAATGTGTAAAAACTTGTTGTTTGTCAGTTCGATTGTCCGTTATCTCTATATGGCTAATCAACTAATACCTGGAGGGGAAACACACAGAATTTCACCAGCTCGACATAATACTGCGTCGAGAGATAAATCGGGTGTATTTCACAAGGTGCCGACCCAAATGTGTTTTACTTGTGAGGAAGACCAACGTGGGAGCAATTATTTATCAAGCGTAGGTTGCTTAGACAAGAACAGACTGATTTGTTTAGTGGTGAGAGATAGTGCCTATCTTAGTCAGACCCAGACAGGGCGTGATTGGTCGTATCACGATTTTCGAGATACCCGTATAGAAGATTATGAGGACACTATTTTGGCGCTTGCAAAAAAGGGTTACTGGGTGTTTAGGATGGGGAAAGTTGTGGGTAATCCATTAACGATCAATCACCCCAGAGTAATCGATTACGCACTGACCGAGCATCGATCCGATTTTTTAGATATTTGGTTAATGGCTAATTGTCGATTTGCGATAAGTACGGGCGTTGGATTAGATTCAGTGGCAGATATATTTCGTCGGCCGCAGGTATTTGTAAACTATTTGCCATTAATCGATATGGAGGCCTGGGGTTATTACATAACGGTGCCTAAAATACTTATATGGTCTAAGAGTGGTCGACCTCTTACATTTCTTGAGCAAGCCCAGCATAGCAGTGTAAATGGACACTATTATCGAGAGAATGGGATCGATGTCCAAGATCTTAGCTCGAATGATATAACAAGAGTAGTACTAGAAATGGAGGCCAGGCTTGCTGGAACCTGGAAGATAACCGAAGGAGATAAACGTCTTCATAAAGATTTTTGGACACAATTCCGGAGGATGCCTAATTTTTCGAAATATCATGGGTGGATCCATGACGAGGCCAGAGTTGGCACCTACTATCTTCAAAATTCGAATAATATGTTTGTTTAGGATTAGTTAATTTCTACATAAAAGTACTAAATGTTAAGTTCGATTAATTGTTTGTTATGGGACTAAAAAATGCCCAAGAGTATCGCTAGGCGTGAATGAGTTTATAGTGCTTTCAAAATATGTTCCCCCGCTATTCTACCCAGCTAGTCTTGTCCTTTGGTTGCTAATCCTTGCATTTTGTTTATTGCTGCTCGGTCGTAGAAGAGGGGTGATAATCGTGATGTCGTCGTTATTCCTATTTATTTTTGCTGGTTCTTCACCACTTGTTTTGCAGCTTTACCAGCAACACGAGCAAAAAAATTTACCCATACCAATCAGGCAATATCCGGTAGTAGACGCTATTGTCCTTCTCGCTGGCGATGTAAGTATCCCTGTACCACCTCGAGTAGAAGCTCAGGTTCGCGGAAACAGGGTGATTCATACAATGAGGCTTTATCATGCTAAGAAAGCACCATTAATTATAATTAGCGGTGGTAACGTCTTTCCGCAAGAAGGATTTAAATCTGAGTCAGAATATACAGCGGATTTGTTGAAAGAATTTGGGATCCCATTCAAGGCAATAATTATCGAAGGGCAAAGTCGTAATACTCGAGAAAATGCTTTAGAAACAGCTCAAATACTTAGAAGAAATGATATAAGCCATATTTTATTAGTCACAGATGCATTTCACATGCCTCGAGCATTGGCAACGTTTCAAACAGCAGGTATACACGCAACAGCATCGCCTTCCAGCATTAGCGCAGAACTGGAACAGCCAGTATTTTTAGATTGGATTCCGTCTCTAGAAGGGATGTCTACCCTACGAAGTATAGTTCATGAGAAGTTGGGAATTTTGGTATACCGGGTGCGAGGTTGGATAGCCTAAATTTTATTAAAGAGTCACTATGTCAGATCTGATTATTGATGCCGATATTGCTGTAAAACTTTGTTCTGGTGAATTGCCGGATATTCTGAATTTACTTGGTCAACGCCACGAAGCCGGGTTACGTAGCTGGATTTCAACGGCCGACCAGTGGCAAATTCTTGACCGCTTAATTTCCATCGCTAAAGAAAATAGGGAGAGCAACCCTGAAAAAGCGGCTAGGATGGCGTTAAAGAACTTGCTGGCTCGATGTATGTGGTTGTCAGCACTGGTGGAAGATTGTGATGGATTGGATGATCCAGATCCTGGCACTGTAAGGTTGTTGAAAGTAGCGCAACGGCTCGGTCATAATTCAATGGTCCTAACATCTAGTTCGACCAGATTAAGAAGAGGGAAGCCGTTTATTGATACGGCTTCGGTAAAACAGCTCCGCATTAATGAATCAATAGAATTTGTCGATCTGATGGCACAACAAGATCAGATCCGACCACACCTTGAGAGTAATCTACATAAAGTTTTGCATCACGGTCGCTATATACTAGGACCGGAAGTTATGGAGTTGGAGAATCGACTCGGCGAGTATGTTGATGTGGAACATTGTGTATGTGTTTCAAGTGGTACGGATGCGCTTCTTGTTGCGATGATGGCACTTGGTATTGGAACGGGAGACGAAGTCATTACTTCCCCGTTTACATTTTTCTCGACCGCAGAAGTGATAGCTTTGTTGGGTGCTGTGCCAGTTTACGTGGACATCAAAAATGAATCATTTAACATAGATCCGACACGAGTTGAAGCCGCTATCACGAAGCGTACTAAAGCAATTATTGCGGTCAGTCTATATGGCCAATGTCCAGATATAGATCAAATTAATGCGGTCGCCGCACGCAATGGCTTGGCAGTAATTGAGGATGCGGCTCAGAGTTTTGGTGCGTCATATAAAGGACGTCTATCATGTAGCCTGACTACGATAGGCTGCACTAGTTTTTTCCCTGCTAAACCATTAGGGGCTTACGGTGATGCAGGAGCGTGTATGACGCATGATGCAAATCTTGCCAAATCTATGCGAGAAATTATGAATCATGGACAAGGAGAGCGCTACCAGCATACAAGAATTGGAATTAATGGTCGTATGGACTCTTTACAAGCGGCTGTCCTACTCTCAAAGTTGGACGTGTTTGATGATGAATTAGCAAGAAGGCATCAGATAGCTGAAAAGTACACGGCGCTTCTAAGTGAATTCGAAGCGGACGGGCTTGTAAATTTGCCAAAAATTGAGGATTACAATACGTCGTCTTGGGCGCAGTACACAATTAAATTGAGTCGACGAGAGTTAGTTAAAGACAGAATGTTAGAAGCTGGCATACCGACTACAGTTCATTACCCAAAACCATTATATGCTCAGCCTGCTTTGTACCAGAGATATGTTAGCTGTCCAAACGCGGAACAGGTGGCAGAGCAAGTGCTCAGCTTGCCAATTCATCCATACCTTCGACGTTCAACACAGAATCGAATTATCGAATCTCTAATCGAGGCAATTAATAGTTGAAGACTACGGTTCAATTATTTGTCCAATTGACCATCACCACTACGCGTAATTGCTGTCGTAATCAGGGAGTGCTCTATGGAAAATCAGTTTGTAAATGGTTAAAACCTATTTTTTACACTACTTGTATCAAAATATATGCGACTAAGGTGGCCAGTCAATTTTATGGGCTTAACCATTAAACTAAAGTTATACCACCATTTAACCATAGTGATATGTAGGATTTTAGAGAAGTTAGGTAACAGAGAATTTCACACATGAAGATTCTTGTTACTGGGGTTGCTGGCTTTATTGGCGGCGCATTAACTAAGGATCTTTTAGATCGTGGTGACGAAGTAGTTGGGCTTGATGATCTAAACAATTACTATGATATAAATCTGAAAAAGGCCAGACTCGATCGGTTGATCGATTCTGCAAACTTTATTAATCTAGAACTAGATATTTCTGATCGCTACAGCGTTGCAAACCTGTTTTCAGCTCACAAATTTGACGTCGTAGTACACCTTGCAGCACAGGTAGGTGTACAGTACTCTAAACAAAACCCTTTTGCCTATGTCGATGCAAATTTAGTCGGGTTTGGCAATGTTCTGGAAGGGTGCCGTGATCAGGAGATTGGTCACCTAGTTTATGCCTCGTCGAGTTCGGTCTATGGATCGAACACCAAATTACCGTTTTCAGAAACTGACAATGTTGATTCCCCCATTTCATTGTACGCAGCCACAAAAAAAGCCAATGAGCTCATGGCGCATGCCTACGCGGATCTTTATCAATTGCCAACAACGGGCCTTCGATTTTTTACGGTCTACGGTCCTTGGGGTAGACCTGATATGGCGCTTTTTAAATTTACGAAGGGAATTCTCGACGGCAAACCGATCCCAGTGTACAACCGGGGCGAGATGATTCGTGATTTTACTTACATCGATGATATTGTCGAAGGTGTTGTCCGGGCCATTGATCGACCGCCACCGCTCAACTCTGACCATGAAAACAAAAATGACGCAGCGGTACGCACTGCCCCCTATCAGATCTATAACATTGGAAATGGTCATCCGGTGCCACTGAGGCGCTATATCCAAGCACTTGAAAAGGCGCTGGGCAAAAAAGCGCAGTTGGAATTATTGCCGATGCAGCCGGGTGATGTACGGGCAACTGAAGCGGATATCAGCCGTCTGGTATCCGATCTCGGGTATCGACCGCAGATTGATGTTGAGACCGGGGTCGCCCGATTCGTCGAGTGGTATTGCGATTATTACGGTGTACACCTCAGTGAGTGATTCGTTGAACCGGGTCACTGGGCAATCAGTATTTATACTGGTTGAGTTGCGAGTGTCACGCTCAGCGTGTTGATTCTCGCCAGTGCTTCTTCAGCAGCTCGAGCTTCGAGCCCTAATTCTTTACGTTGCAGAATGAGGAATTGGAGTCCTTGCTTGTCGTAAAGCATAGTGCTAGTTGAATCGCGTAGCTGGGCGACAAATCCTTCTCCAGGAAGATCGAATAGTCCCGCGAATTCCTGGGTGGTACCGTTTATCATGCTAGATTGATCGTTTGTCTGAGGCGTTTGAAAAGCCAATAGGCGTGAGTAAAATCGGTTGAACTAAAAGTTAGAATACCATCATTGGACCCAATGGACTTGATTAAATGACTCAAGAAGCGCAAAAACAGGCTGCCGCTGAAGCTGCGTTGGAATTTATTGAACTTGGGGATGTGGTCGGCGTAGGTACCGGTTCGACCACCAATTATTTCATCGATGCACTGGCCCAGGTAAAAGGCAAGCTAGAAGGCGCTGTGGCCAGCTCCGAAGCTAGTGCGACCAGGCTGGGAGCAATGGGAATACCAGTGCTGGATCTCAACCGCACTGGTGATCTATCTTTGTACGTTGATGGTGCGGACGAGGCAACCAGAAATTTACACCTGATCAAAGGTGGGGGTGGTGCACTGACTCGAGAAAAGATTGTGGCCAGTGCAAGTCGGAAGTTTGTCT
>Ga0315336_1000551_pt1 | contig 98097 bp, 93 predicted proteins | sample ASW5metaG_FD_204512 | JGI IMG/M metagenome (GOLD analysis project Ga0315336, IMG submission 204512) | Ammonia-oxidizing marine archaeal communities from Monterey Bay, California, United States - ASW #5 | ecosystem: Environmental > Aquatic > Marine > Intertidal zone | place: USA: California...
TGCAATTCGGCCATTTGTTCGCCGGCGCAGTGTTGGTCGAGACGGTGTTCAGTTGGCCCGGCATGGGCCGGCTGGTGTTCGATTCGATCCTGCGCCGCGATTATCCCACATTGCTGGCGGTGCTGTTCTTCTCCGCCGTGCTGGTCATGGCTGCGAACATCATCACGGATCTGATCTATCGCCTGATCGATCCTCGCATTCGATCGGGTGCCTGATGGCTGCCATCGAAACATCATCGGCAAACACCGCGCGCGAAGCATCCGTTCTTCCTTTGCGCCCCGCTGTGTCACCCGCAGCGGCCGCATTGCGCCAGTTTTGCCGCAGCCCATCCGGCGTGGTCGGTGCCGTCGTGCTGCTGGTCCTGATCCTGACGACAATTTTCGGGCCGCACTTCTACAGTATCGATCCACTCGATATTGCCGGCGCACCTTTCACGCCGCCGGGTGAGGATGCCTGGCTTGGCACCGACTATCTCGGCCGCGACATTCTGGCGGGACTGATCTACGGCGGCCGGGCCACGCTCACGGTCGGCGGCGTCGCGGCCGTGATTACCATCATGATCGGCGTCACGATCGGCGCGCTTGCCGGCTTTTTTGGCGGCGCCGTCGATACCGCGTTGACGAAGGTCACAGAATTCTTCCAGATCCTGCCGCCGCTGCTGTTCGCCATGGTGCTGGTCACGCTGTTCGGCCAGACGCTCACGACGATCACCATCGCCATCGGCGTGGTCAGTTGGACCACCGCTGCCCGGCTCACGCGCGCGGAATTCCTGCGGCTGCGCAATCTCGATTTCGTCAAGGCGTCGCGCGCCGCCGGCGCCGGAAACGGCCATCTGATCTGGCGCGTGGTGCTACCGAACGCGCTGCCGCCGATCATCGTCTCGGCCACGCTGGCCATCGGCGTCGCCATCCTGTTCGAAGGCGGCTTGAGTTTTCTCGGCCTTGGCGATCCCAACACCATGAGCTGGGGCTTGATGATTGGGCAGAACCGCAACTATGTGCTCGATGGCTGGTGGACCGTGACGTTTCCCGGTGCAGCGATCTTCGTCGCAGTGCTGGCGATCAGTCTGATCGGCGACGGCATCAACGATGCCATCAATCCCCGCTTGCGGAAGCGAGGCTGAACCATGGCCCCCGTTCTCTCAGTCCAGAATCTCACCGTCTCGATGAAGGGCGACAATAGTCTGGTGCCGGTGCTGGAAAACCTGTCGTTTGACGTGGCGCAGGGCAAGACCATGGCGCTTGTCGGCGAATCCGGCTGCGGCAAGAGCATGACTGCGCTCGCGATCATGCGCCTGCTGCCGGAAAATTTCATAATCATCTCGGGCAGCATCACGCTCGACGGCGAAGATGTGCTGGCCGCCGCGCCTGCAAAATTACGCGGGCTGCGCGGCAACAAGATGTCGATGATCTTTCAAGAGCCGATGACGGCGCTGAACCCGCTCTACACGGTCGGTGATCAGATCGGCGAAGTGCTGCGGCAGCATCGCAAGCTCAGCCGGCGCGATGCAACCGAACAGGCGGTCAATTTCCTCAAGGCGGTGCAGATTCCGGCCGCCGAGAGACGCGTTCATGCCTACCCGCATCAATTGTCTGGTGGTATGCGTCAACGCGTGATGATCGCTATGGCGCTGGCATGCCGGCCCAAGCTCCTGATCGCCGACGAGCCGACCACAGCGCTCGACGTCACCGTGCAGGCGCAGATTTTCGATCTACTGAGCCAGTTGCAGGATGAGACCGAAACCGCCATCGTGCTGATCACCCACGATCTCGGCGCGGTGGCCGAACTCGCCGACGATGTCGCCGTACTCTATGCCGGCCGCTGTATCGAGCAGGGCGCATCGCGCGAGATAATTTCCCATGCAAGGCATCCCTATACGCGCGGACTGATGGCTTGCGTACCGCATCTGCAGCTTGGCCCGGTCGCGAGCAACACGCACGGCGAACTCGCCGAGATCCCCGGCATGGTGCCGCCGCTCGGCGCGCGGGGTTCTGATTGTGCTTTCCTGCCACGCTGCGCTTTTGCCGGCGAGGTCTGCCGATCACACCCGCAGCCGCCGCTTGATCGGGTTGACGCCAGCGCTGCAGTATCGTGCTGGCGTCATCAGGAGATCGCGCCATGAGCGACGGTATGTCCGAGTTCGCACAACCTGTGAAAGCTGCGCCTGACACCCTGCTCGATGTCAACGATCTGGTGGTGCATTTCCCGGCCGGACGGCGCGGCATGTTCGGGCCGTCATCGAAGATTCACGCAGTCGACGGGGTCAGCTTCAGGGTGCGGCGAGGCACGACGTTCGGCATTGTCGGCGAAAGCGGTTCCGGCAAATCGACCACCGCGCAGGCTGTGATGCGCCTGATCCCGGCCACGTCAGGCCAGATCGTATTCGGTGGCGACAATATCGCTGACTTCCGCGGCGAGCGGCTGCGGTTAGCGCGCAGCAAATTCCAGATCGTGTTTCAGGATCCGTTCTCGGCGCTGAACCCGCGGCGCCGCGCTGGCGAATTGATCCGCGAACCGCTCGATCTTTTGGGTATCGGATCGCCGAAAGAGCGCGAAGCTAGGGTGCGGCAACTGCTCGAAGAAGTCGGACTGCCGCCGCAGGCTGCCGACCTGTTTCCACATCAGTTCTCCGGCGGACAGCGTCAGCGTCTTTGCATCGCGCGGGCCATGGCGCCCGAGCCAGACCTGATTGTTTGCGACGAAGCGGTCTCCGCGCTCGACGTCGCAATCCAGGCGCAGATTTTAAATCTTTTGAAGAAACTGCAACGCGAGCGCGGCCTGACCTACATTTTCATCTCGCACGATCTCGGCGTCATCCAGCATTTCTGCGACGACATCGCGGTGATGTATCTCGGCAAAATCGTCGAGCAGGCACCGGCCTCCGTGTTGTTCTCGGCGTCACGCCATCCCTATAGCTGGTCGTTGATCGCCGCCGCCGCACCGCCGGGCCCGCTCAGGGATCGGCTCAAGCAGCAATATCTCGTCAAAGGCGATCCGCCGAGCCCGGTTGATCCGCCGCCGGGCTGTCGCTTCGCGCAGCGGTGTCCTTTTGTCAGCGAGCGCTGCCGCGTTGAATTGCCAATTCTCGATGCAACGGTGCCCGATCACCAAGTTGCCTGCTGCCGCAGCGGCGAGCTTGAACCTCCGCGCCTTACCGAGACGGCATAGTTCACGGTGTTCTCGATCTTGCTGAGATCACCTTACTCCGGTCCGCCGGTTACGGCGGACGAATGGAATCAGCAGTACCGGAAGGACGTGCAAAGCTGGGCCGAATTGGTGAAGGCAGCGAACATCAAGATTGAGTAAGTTCGCGAAGATCGGCGCCTGGCTCTCTGAGCCGAGCGCCTTTCCGTTGCCAATTGTCGGCGCGGATATCCGCAGGCGTGATCTGGTCAGATGTTTAAAAGCAAAAACCGGATAACTTATATCTTCGACGGCGTCACCGATGAGACGGAAACCGAAGAGGACGAAGCCTCGGGGCGTAGTTTGGCGGGATCAATCACAAAAAACCTCACAATCAATAATCCGGCCACAACCGTCCAGAAAGCCAGCGTGCCGACGCGACCGAAACGAGACCCTTCGTTTGCCGCGATGGTTGATTGTTCCGCCCAGGCAGACAACTCGGGTTCAGACAGACGCGCATGAGCCAGCATACTGTCCGGACCGAGGTTCGAACGGCTGGCAAAAAAAGCTGTAGGGTAGGCGCGCTTTGTCATGATCATCACCGGTGTCGAGGTGATATCAATTTGTATCGATAGATCAATGGCTTCAAGGAAACAAAGCAGCATATTCCGCGCGCTTTGGAGGACAAACCGGCCGCGCGACCGCCTAAAGAGAGGATGCTTTTCCGTAGCGCCTTTGTCAGGGGCTAAATGGCCGGAAATGACGGGATTTAGTGGATCTGGAGAACATGAATCAGCGTCAGGCTGATTGCGAACAGAATAAAGAGCGAACCCGTGACGGCGAATGTCACACGGCCGCCGACCTTGCCGATCACTCTGACATCGACGCCAATGCCAAGCGCGGCCATCGATACGATCGTGAGCAGTTTCGCTGTGAATGTCAGCGGCTTGAGTGCAGCATCGGGGATAAAGCCGAACGACCGGACTGCCGCCAGCACAAGAAAGCCAACGATGAACCATGGAACGAGCTGAAAGAGGCCGGGCTTGTTCGGTGTGCTGCCTGTGCCGGCCGAAATTCTGTTTCGCAGCAACGACAGCACAAGCACCACGGGACCGAGCATCAAAACGCGCACGAGCTTTACGAGCGTACCCACCTGTGTGGCGACAAGACCTATCGGGATTGTAGCAGCGAGAACTTGCGGCACCGCGTACACAGTTAGGCCCGCGAGCGTGCCGTACTGTGTCTCGTTCAGGTGAAGCAACGGGAACGCGAGCGGCAGGCCAAGAACAATGACAACGCCCAGGACTGCGGTAAACGCAATTGAAGAAGCAATATCGTCATTGCTTGCGCCGATCACGGGAGCGACAGCCGCAATTGCCGAATTGCCGCAGATCGAATTTCCGCAGGCAATCAGAATCGAGATGTGCCGAGACAGGCCGAGCAAACGAGCAATGAGGTAGCTGGCCCCGATCGCCAGGATAACGGTGAAAACGATGCCGGCCAGCAACGCGGGACCTGATGCCAGGATCGCGCTGAAACTGATCGAAGCGCCGAGCAGCATCACCGCTATCTCGAGCAGAAGTTTTGCGCTGAAATTGATGCCATCTTTCCAGCGGGGACCGGGCTGCCAAAAGCTGCGTATGATAATGCCCATCACGATCGCTAGGACGAGGGCTTCGACATAGGGATGAGCAAACGCGAGTTCTTCAACATACTGCGCCGCGATCGCCACGATCGTGATGGCGATGCAGAGCACAGTGCCGGGAACGATGGACAAGAGAAACTGCAAAAGCTTTCTGGGTCCGTTAGTAAGCGAGACATTGTCATGCATCGGTGTTTTCCTGTCCGCGTCTCCGCACGGTTTTCGTATGAGAGACCTTAGACGACGATTCTAGGAGTTCGCTGCCCGGAGCTCTTGTTTTCAGAAGACGTTTTCGGATTGAGAAGCGTGTGTTCAATCGCTCGCGCCACTCTTTTCAAAGCAGGTGCGAGAGAGACAGCGCGTGACAGCGGCAGTCTTGTGCTTGGTCCATGCACCGCGACGGTTGCAAAGATACGTCCTTTGGCATCGTAAACCGGCACGGCGGCGGCAGTCATGCCATCCATGAATTCCTCATGATCGGTGCCGATTCCGGTTTTGCGGATAACGTCGAGTGCGGGCTCCAATTTCGCGGCCATCGTCAATGTCTGCGGGGTGTAACGCTGGAGTGGTTGTGTGCGAAGTAACGCCTTGCGCAACGATGGCGGGCCGAGCGCGAGAAACAATTTGCCGCTTGCCGTGCAATGAAGCGGTACGTGCGATCCGATCTTCAGGCGGAATTGCAGCGGCCAATCGGACTCGACGCGATCGAGATAGATCAGGTGATCTCCGTCCAGCATTGTGATGTTGCACGTCTCGCCTGTCTCTTTGACGAGCGCTGAAAGGAGCACGCGGCGCGGAGCAAGTTGAAACGCGTGACGCATCGCGTCGAGCGCCAGACTCGTAAGCCGATGCCCGATCTCGAAGCGCCTTCCGTCCGGCGTTCGTTGCACGAATTCCAGTTGTTCAAGCAGCGCGATGAAGCGGTGCGTCGTTGCTTTCGGCAAAGCGATCGCTGCCATCAGTTCGTTGAGCGTTAGCGGTGCGTCCGCCTTGGCGATGATTTCAAGGAGGAGGAGTGCTCGCTCCGAGACGGAAGATGTTGCCTGCACCGACATGTGAGCCGTCTCGATCAATGAGTTGCCGAATGATGACGCACGTTGACAAAGTTTTTAGCCAAGCTCAACCTTCAAGATAAATCGTCTCAATAAATGGAATATTTGGGGAAGCGAAGGGATGGCCGATCAGTTCGACTACATCGTCGTGGGTGCGGGCTCGGCGGGCTGCGTACTGGCCAACCGGCTCAGCGAGAACGGACGTAACAAGGTCTTGCTGTTGGAGGCAGGGCCAAAAGACAACTATCTCTGGATCCATATTCCCATCGGTTATGGGAAGACGATGTTTCACAAGGATTACAATTGGGGGTTCTACACGGACCCCGAAGCCAACATGAAGGATCGCAAGATCTACTGGCCGCGCGGCCGCGGTCTCGGAGGATCAAGTTCGATCAACGGACTAATCTTCGTTCGCGGACAGCGTGAAGACTACGACCATTGGGCGCAACTCGGGAACGCCGGATGGGATTGGAACAGCGTTCTTCCCTACTTCATCAAGTCCGAACACAACAGCCGCGGCGCCAGCAAGAACCATGGTGCTGATGGGCCGCTATGGACGTCGGACATCGTGGAGAAAAACGAACTGATGGAAGCGATCATTCGCGGGGCGAATGAGCTTGGCGTTGCCAAGACCGACGATTTCAACGGCGGGGACCAGGAAGGTGTCGGCTATTATCAGCTGTTCACGCATAACGGCTGGCGCATCAGTTCGGCTGTGGCTTATCTCAAGCCCGCTCGCGATCGTTCTAACCTGCGGATCGAGACGGATGCTCAAGCCACCGGCCTTATCCTTGAGGGCAGCCGTGCTGTCGGCGTGAAATATCTGCAAAACGGTGTTTTGCGGGAAGCGCGTGCGGCATGCGAAGTGATCTTGTCGGCTGGGTCGCTCCAATCTCCGCAATTGCTGCAGCTTTCCGGCATCGGTCCTGCGCACCTCTTGCAGAGCCATGGTGTCGATGTCGTGCACGATCTTCCCGGTGTTGGGCAGAATTTGCAGGACCATCTGCAATTCCGTTTGATGTATCGCGTGTCGAAGCCGATCACGACCAACGACGATCTGCGTACGCTGGCAGGGCAGGCAAGGATCGGATTGAAGTGGCTGATAAAAGGCACCGGTCCGCTTGGTATCGGCATCAATCAGGGCGGGCTGTTCACGCGTGTTCTGCCAGGATCGCAGACGCCGGATATTCAGTTTCACTTCGCGACGCTTTCGGCGGAGCAGGCCGGCGGCAAACCGCATGACTGGCCTGGCTGCACCTTTTCGGTCTGCCAGTTGCGGCCGGAATCGCGTGGCGCCGTCAACATTCAATCGGCCGATCCACTGCAGCCACCGTCAATGCGGCCGAACTATCTCGCGGCCGAGACGGATCGGATCTGCGCGATCGAATCGATCAAGTATGCGCGCAAACTCGCATCGACCGATGCGCTGAAGCCCTACATATCAAGCGAATACAAGCCCGGCGCGAGCGTGAATTCTGATGATGAAATTCTCGATTTTGCCCGCGGTAACGGCGCGACGATCTTTCACCCGACAGGGACGTGCAAGATGGGCTCTGACCCGATGGCCGTCACGGATGCCCGCCTTCGCGTGCACGGCATAAGCGGCCTCCGCGTCGTCGATTGCTCGATCATGCCGACGTTGGTGTCCGGCAACACGCATGCACCAGCTGTCATGATCGCGGAGAAAGCCGCGGACATGATTTTGGCTGACACGAAAAGAGGTTCGATCGCTGCTTAGATAACGATAAGGCAAAAGACAAAAACCAAACAAAAGGGGAGTGGAACAATGGTTGAGGATAAAAAACTGCTAAGGCGTGTCGTGCTTGCTTCGCTGATAGGAGCGACTGTCGAGTGGTATGATTTCTTTCTTTACGGTGTCGTCGCCGGCATCGTGTTCAACCAGCTTTATTTTCCAACAGGCGATCCCGTAGTCTCCACATTGCTGGCTTACACGACGTTTGCGGTGGGCTTCGTCACGCGCCCGCTCGGTGGCGTGATCTTCGGGCATTTTGGCGATCGCATCGGCCGCAAGAGCATGCTGGTATTGACGCTCATGATCATGGGCGTCGCGACGTTCCTGATCGGTCTGGTGCCGACCTATGCCCAGATCGGCGTATGGGCGCCGATATTATTGCTGATCTTGCGCATTCTTCAGGGTATCGGTCTTGGCGGCGAATGGGGTGGTGCCGTTTTGATGACATATGAATACGCAGCGCCCAACAAGCGGGGTTTATATGCAAGTTTACCGCAGATCGGTCTTGCGATCGGTTTGTGCCTGGCGTCGGGTGTCGTCGCACTATTGTCCTATTCGCTGACCAACGAACAATTCCTCGCTTGGGGTTGGCGTGTTGCGTTCATTCTCAGCTTCATTCTGGTGTTGGTCGGGCTTTATATCCGCCTGAACATCATGGAGACGCCGGAGTTCGCCAAGCTGAAGGAAAGCCGATCGGAAGAGAAGATTCCGTTTGCTGCGATGATCAGGGATTATCCGAAGGAGATCGTCGCCGGCATGGGCGCGCGTTATATCGATGGTGTGTTTTTCAACATCTTCGGCGTTTATTCGATCGCTTATCTGACATCGCAACTCAAGATTCCGCGGACCGAAGCGCTGCTCGGCGTTTGCGCAGCCGCATTGCTGATGTGTGTATTCATCCCGTACTTTGGTGGCGTGTCGGACCGGGTCGGACGCACGAAGACGTACTTCTGGGGATCGCTGATCACCGGTCTGTCGGCATTTCCAGCGTTCTATATCTGGATGACATATCCCGGACAGCCGGTCATGGTCTGGGCGGCGCTCATCATTCCGTTCGCGATCTTTTACGCATCGGTGTACGGGCCGGAAGCCGCATTGTTCTGCGATTTGTTCGGGCCGCAGGTCCGCTACACCGGCATCTCGTTCGTGTATCAATTCTCCGGAATATTCGCGAGCGGATTGACGCCGATTATCGCGACCTATCTGGTGCAGCGTTACACCGGCAATGCGGGGTGGGCGATCGCCAGCTACTGCGCGTTTGCGGGTATCGTCAGTGCGCTATCGGCCCTCTGGATCAAACGTCTTGCGAAGGCACGACTTGAAGAAGGACTGCCGGTCGCCAAGGCGATCACGGTGTGATGCCGGCCTCATGACGAATACAAACGGCCCGGATCATTCCGGGCCGTTTTACTTTCTGATGTCCTTTACGAGAGACTGAGTTGCGCTAGTGCGCAGGAGGCAACACGGGCGCGCCGCGAATCCGAGCGGCTTGTAAGAATAATAGGGACCTTTGCGCCGAGCACGACGCCGGCACATTCTCCGCCGCCCATATAGATGAACGATTTATAGAGCACGTTGCCGACGTCGAGGCTGGGCACCATCAGAATGTCCGGATCTCCGGCGACGGGTGATGATATGCCCTTGGTTGCGGCCGCTGCTGTCGAGACCGCATTGTCGAACGCTAGGGGTCCATCGACAATTCCGCGCCCGAATTGACCTCTATCGGCCATCTTCGACAGTGCCGCGGCATCCATGCTTGAGGTCAGCTCCGGATTGACGTTCTCGACAGCGGAGAGGAGCGCAATTTTCGGCGATGACATTCCGATCGAGTACGCAAAATCAATCGCGTTGCCGAGGATGCCAACCTTGTCCTTTAAGGTTGGCGCGATGTTGACGACGGCATCCGTCACCATCAATGGCTTGTGATAAGTTGGCAGATCGAACCAAAATACGTGGCTTATCCGTCTCGCGGTGCGCAGATTGGCATCGCGGGATACAACGGCGCCAAGCAGTTCATCTGTGTGCTGAGATCCCTTCATCAGGGCACGGGCCTCTCCTGCACCAACAAGCGATACGGCGAGACGAGAGGACGATATGGGATCGTCTTCGGCATCAACGCACCGCAGACCGTCGAGGCTGACATTGAGAATGTCAGCACATGCCTGAATGCGTTTGATTGGGCCGACGAGGATCGGCTCGATGATTCCGTCGTCGCGTGCTGACAAAGCCGCTGAAAGCGAGTCGGCCGAGCACGGATAGGCAACCGCGACGACGAGGCGGCCTCTGCCGCGTGCAGACTCTTCCATGGCGTCGAGTCTGGGGAACATCGGCAGCGCCTTTTCCATTACCATTACTGTGTTTCCGCCTTCTCGCCGATCGTCGCCCCGAGTGATTTGGTCGCGTTTTGCAGAATCGGAAGTTTTGTCAGCATCTCCTCATGGGAGAGACGTGTAACGGGCGCCTGAATGGCGAGCGCGGCGGCACAAACGCGCGAACGCCCCTTTTTATGAAAAATCGGAACGGCGAGACAGACGAGACCGGAGAGATATTCTTCACGGTCGAGTGCGTAGCCGTTGCGGCGGATATCCAGGAACTCTTTCAACAAGACTTTCTTGTCGGTCACCGTGTTTTCAGTCAGTCGCTCGAATTTGATCTCCGACAGAATGAGGTCGCGCTTGGCTGGCTGCATCAGTGCAAGAAATAACTTACCGCTTGCGGAGCAATAGGCCGGGACTGTTGATCCCCGCTGGAAAGTGATGCGCAGTGGCCACGTTGACTCGACGCGGTCGAGATAGGTCACCTGCGTTCCATCGAGCACGGTGAGATTGCAGGCCTCTCCAACTTCTTGAACGACGCGTTTGAGGATCTGATGGCGGATGGCGCCGCCCGGCCGGTTCGACAAAATTGAAAACGCCAATTGCGATGCTCGCATCGCGAGTTCGTAGCGTCGGCCATCGGGCGTGCGTTGGATAAGGCCTGCATCTTCCAACGATCCAAGCCATCGATGCATGGTTGCTTTTGGCACGCTCATGTGGGTGGCGAGCTCAGCCAAGCTCGCGGGATGCTGCATGTCTGCAACGGCCTCGAGTAACGCCAGTGGTTTCAGAGCGCCAAAAAGTTCGTTCATGCCAAGATTTCACAAATATTCCATTTAATGGAATGATATGTATTGTAAATTGAAACATTGATTGCAAGCAGTCAAGCGGTATGGCATTGGTTTGCTCGCAAAGCTCAGTCGCGCCGCTATTTCAAAACAGAGTGAGATCACCCCCAATGAAGATGACGACGGAAGAAGCCTTCGTGAAAGTCCTGCAGATGCACGGCATCGAGCATGCATTCGGGATCATAGGTTCGGCGTTCATGCCGATCTCGGACCTGTTTCCGAAAGCCGGCATCACGTTCTGGGATGTGGCGCACGAAACAAACGGCGGCTTGATCTGCGACGGCTACACCCGTTCCACCGGCAAGATGGCGATGGCGATCGCGCAGAATGGCCCGGGTATCACCGGCTTCGTGACGCCGATCAAGACCGCGTATTGGAATCACACGCCGATGCTTCTGGTGACGCCACAGGCGGCGAACAAGACCATCGGGCAGGGCGGCTTCCAGGAAGTCGAACAGATGGCGCTGTTCCGCGACATGGTCTGTTATCAAGAAGAAGTGCGTGATCCTTCGCGCGTGGCCGAAACGCTGAACCGCGTCATTTTGAAAGCGAAGCGTCTGTCCGCGCCTGCGCAACTCAACATCCCGCGCGACTTCTGGACTCAGGTTGTCGATATCAATTTGCCGGCAATCGTGGAATTCGAGCGGCCGTCCGGCGGCGACCATGCGATCTCGGAAGCTGCAAGGCTTTTGTCCGAGGCCAAATTCCCGGTTATCCTCTCGGGTGCTGGTGTTGTGATCGGCGGCGCGATTGGGGACTGTGTTGCACTTGCAGAACGTCTCGATGCCCCGGTGTGCAATAACTATCAGCACAACGATTCATTCCCCGGCAGCCACCGTCTGGCTGTCGGTCCCCTTGGCTACAACGGCTCGAAAGCAGCGATGGAGCTGGTTGCCAAAGCCGACGTGGTGTTTGCGCTCGGCACGCGCCTCAACCCGTTTTCCACGTTGCCGGGTTATGGCATCGATTACTGGCCGAAGGATGCGAAGATCATCCAGGTCGACATCAATGCTGATCGGATCGGTCTGACCAAGCCGGTGGCGGTCGGGATTTGCGGCGATGCCAAGCAAGTTGCACAAGCCATCCTTGCGAAGCTGTCATCAACCGCAGGCAACGCGGGCCGTGAGGAACGCAAGGTGCTGGTGCATCAAACCAAGTCGAAGTGGCTGCAAACCCTGTCGAGCATGGATCATGAAGACGATGATCCAGGCACGAGCTGGAATCACGATGCGCGAATCCGAGACAAGGAGCTCATGTCGCCGCGTCAGGCGTGGCGCGCGATTCAGGCGGGTCTGCCGCGCGAGGCGATCATCTCGAGCGATATCGGCAACAATTGCGCGATCGGCAACGCCTATCCGTCCTTCGATGAAGGCCGCAAGTATCTTGCTCCCGGCCTGTTCGGTCCGTGTGGCTATGGCTTTCCGTCGATCATCGGTGCCAAGATCGGCAACCCGGACGTTCCGTGCGTTGGCTTTGCTGGCGACGGCGCGTTCGGAATCTCGATGAATGAAATGAGTTCGGTTGGCCGCGAAGAATGGCCGGGCGTCACCATGGTGATTTTCCGCAACTATCAGTGGGGTGCGGAGAAGCGCAATTCGATCCTGTGGTACGACAACAATTTCGTCGGAACTGAACTCGACCGGCACTTGAGTTACGCGAAGCTCGCTGAAGCATGCGGCCTCAAGGGCGTCGTTGTTAAGACACAGCAGGAACTGACCGATGCGCTCCGCGAATCTTGTGAAGCTCAGAAGCAGGGCAAGACGACCTTCATCGAGGTTCTCCTGAATCAGGAACTCGGCGAACCTTTCCGCCGCGATGCCATGAAGAAGCCTGTCGTTGTCGCGGGCATCAACCGGAACGACATGCGGCCACAGAACGTCGCTTAAAACATAAAAGTCAGTTTTGACCTGAGAGCGGCTGCTTTAACGCAGCCGCTTTTCTTTTGCGGATTTCATAACGCCGGCGGGCATTAGCGCCTGATCACCCAATTTGTGCGCGATATACCGTGCAAGCTGTTCGGCCGCATCGGACAGATCGTGGTTCTTGCGATGCAGCACCAGTTCGATGGGGGGCAGCTTCGGCAGGCCGTCGTCTTCGTCAAGGCAACGAAGGCCCGGGACGACGGCACATTGTGGAAATACTGACACCGCGAGCCCCGCAAACACCGCGGCTTGCAATCCGGCGATGCCGTCAGAAACCGAACGGATCGACCACTGCAAGCCGGCAGCGCCCAGTGTCTCGAGTGCGTGATGACGATAAACGCTGCCTTGCGGCAAGACGGCGAGAGGGAGCGGCTTCCGTAGCTCTGGCTGACTTCGCAAACCTGCCACCCACACCAGCGGTTCGCACCGCACCAATTCGCCGCGCCGAAACTCAGGCTGATTGGTCATCAACGCGATGTCGATCTCGTCGCGCTCCAGCGCGGCGTTGAGGTGAATGCTTCTTGTGCAACGCAATTGAATCTCGACTTGCGGATATGCACGCGAGAAATTGTCGAGAACTTCGGGTAGCAAATAAGAGGCATAGAGGTCCGGTGTGCCGAGTGTGACGCGACCCGCAATGTCCGGAACTGAAAACCGTCCGCGGGCTTCGTCGTTCAGGCGCAGGATTGAGCGCGCAAATTCAAGCAAGACCTCGCCGTCGTGAGTGAGGCTCATGTCCCTTCGCTTGTCGCTAAACAATGGCTTTCCCACCGCTTCTTCGAGGCGCCTGATCTGATGCGTGATCGCCGGTTGCGTGCGCCCGACTTTCTTGCCCGCGGATGTGAGTCCGCCGGTATCGACGATTGCGACAAACGTTCGCAGTAGCGAAATGTCGAGATCCTGGCTCAACGATAAACCCCGCGAATGATGACGATGCACATAATCAATTTTGTCACGGCTCCGGCGTCGTGCACCATAAGAAAAAAGAGCCAAAGCTGAATCGGACATCAAGTCCGGCGGTTGAGGTCATAAAACCGGAAAAATGTTGGGAGGAAACATGAAGGTTAATCAACACGCGGCCGCGCGCCAGGTTTCCCTTTCGCGCTCGGCGACGCGAAGACTCGCAGTTTTGTTCGGTGCCGCATTGTGCGCTGCAACGTTCAGTGGCAAGGCGACAGCAGCGGATTATCCGGCACGGCCGATCGAACTGATCGTGCCTTGGGGGCCGGGTGGGGGTGCCGACCAACTCGCGCGCCTTGTTGGCAAGTTGATCGAACCTCAGCTCGGTCAGAGCGTTCCGGTCGTAAACGTGCCTGGGGGTACGGGCGCAACCGGCATGGCGAAGCTTCTGGCTGCGCCAGCCGACGGCTATTCGATGGCGATCTACATCGCCGATAGTCACGCGCTGCTCGCGGGCAAGACTCCACGGTGGACGATGGACAACATCACACCTGTCGCGGTGATGATTAAAGGGCCATCTTTCATCTTCGTGAAGGAAGATAGTCCGTTCAAAACCTGGGCTGATTTCGCGAAAGAGGCTAAGGCGAATCCCGGCAAGCTGAAAGTTGCTACGCTTGGCTTCGGCAGCGTCGATGACTTTTCGCTCTCCGTGCTCGATCGAGGCGGCGTCAAGGTCGTGCAGGTGCCGTTCGCCAAACCGAGTGAGCGTTACGTTTCAATCCTCGGTGGTCATGCTGACGCACTTTATGAGCAGGCCGGCGATGTCTCGCAATTCCTAGCGGGAAAGCAAATGCGTCCGATCTTGCTGTTCGGCGAAAAGCGATTGGCGGCATTCAAGGATGTGCCGACTTCGTTTGAGCTGGGATACAAGGTCGCGCTGCCGCAGTTCCGCGCTATCGTTGTGCGTTCCGGCACCCCACCGGAGATCGTCCAGAAACTCTCCGATGCGCTGGCCAAAGTTGCCGCGACTCCGGAATACAAGAAATTCCTCGAGGATCAGTACGGCGATCCCGCAAGTTTCGAAAACTCCACAAAGGCGCCCGCCTTCGTCAAAGAGCAACTCGAAGACATGAAAAAGACGCTTACGACTAACTAACAGCGATTGGGCGAGGCCAGAGGCATGGAACGAAACTCAATTCGATCGACGTTGCCCTATGTCGTTGGCCTCGCCGTGGCTGCGCTGCTTTTTTACTTCGCACGGCACATTGAATACGCGCCGCGAGCAGGCGCACTCGGCCCTGACTTCTGGCCTCGAACAGTGATTGGGCTGATGGCCGCAGCGTGCATGTTTGAAATCGTCAGGATACTGCTTGGACTGAAGGTCGAAGCGCACGGTGTCGCCGATACGCTGGAAAACGAGGAAGCTGAGGAGACCGAGACAAAATACCCGTGGCTTCTGATCGGTGGCATCGCTCTGGTGACGTTGTATGCCTTTGTTGTCGGCTATCTTGGATTTCTGCTTTCGACTTTTTTCTTTCTGTCGGCATTCATGTATCTCGGCCGTTATCGTCAACATAAGACGATCTGGCTCACAAGCGCGGGCATAACCGTTGCAGCGGCGATCTTGTTCATGCGCATCGCCTACGTTTCGCTACCTCGCGGCGTGCCGCCGTTCGACGCCTTTACCGATTTCATTCGCACTATTCTCGGCGGTTGAGCGCAGGAGCCCAAGCATGTCCCAGGTTCTGTTGCAGCTAAGCCAAGGCTTCATCGACTGTTTTACGCCGATCCATCTGCTGATGCTGTTAGTTGGTATCGTCATTGGCTTGTTGATCGGGGTGCTTCCCGGTCTCACGCTGGTGATGGGGGTCGCGTTGGCGCTCCCGTTCACGTACCACATGGATGTTACTGCCTCGATCGTGTTGTTGAGCGCAATGTATGTGTCAGGCACTTATGGCGGCGCTTTCACCGCCATTCTGTTCCGCATACCCGGCGAGCCCATCGACGTTCCGATGTTATGGGATGGCTACACGATGGGACGAAAGGGGCACGCCGCCAAGGCGCTCGGCTGGACATTGATCGCAGCTCTTGGCGGCGGCCTGCTGTCCGCTACCGTCATGGTGTTGCTCACCCAGCCACTCGCGGCTTTTGCGTTGCGATTTTCGACGCCGGAATATTTCGCCGTGCTGATGTTTGGGCTATCGAGCGTCGTCGCGCTCGGGAGTGGATCGCTCGCGAACGCCTTGATCAGCCTATCCGTTGGTCTCCTCATAGCGACTGTCGGTACGGATGACACCTATGGCTCATCGCGTTTCACATTCGGTTCGCCGATCCTTGCAGATGGCATCGAGTTCCTGGTCGTAATGGTCGGTGTTTATGGGATCAGCGAAGTGTTGTCTCGGCTTGGGACGGGCTTTTCGACCAAGCCAATCGAAAAGATCGGCAACGCGCGAACGGAACTGCCGACCTTGCGCGAAGTCGGTGCGCTTAAAGGAATGTTTGCGCGCGCGAGCATATTAGGGATCGTCATCGGTCTTATTCCGGGCGCCGGCGCCACGATTGCTTCGTTCGTGAGCTATGGTTTGGAGAAGCAGTTCGGCAAGCGCCGGAAAGAAATGGGCACCGGTGGTCCCGAAGGTATTGTCGCGCCGCAAGCTGCGGCAACGGCCTCTGTCGGCGGGGCATTGGTGCCGTTGCTCGCGCTTGGCATTCCCGGCAGCGGCGCAACCGCGATCATTCTCGGGGCGTTCATGCTGCACGGTATTCAGCCCGGGCCGCAGGTGATGGCGACCTCGGCTCCGATTGTTTACACCATTTTTGCTTCGATATATCTCGGCATCCTTCTGATGTGTGTGATCGGCTATTTCGCGATCCGCCCGCTGGTGAAGATTCTCGATTTGCCGGAGGCGATCGTGTCGGCCTACGTGCTGGTTCTCTGCTTCGTTGGTGCCCTCTCGATCCGTAATAACATCACCGACCTTTGGCTAATGATCGGCTTCGGCGTGATCGGCTATTTATTCGAACGTTTCAAGTTCCCGATCGCGCCGCTCGTACTCGGCGTCATTCTCGGGCCGCTAGCGGAAGAATCTTTCATGAACTCGATGATCAGTTTCGGAAATGATTGGACGGTGTTCTTCACTCGTCCGATCTCCGGAACGGTCATGGTCTTCGTGATCCTGATGCTGCTGCTTCCTTTCGTTCAGAAATGGCGTGCAAGAAGCACGTCACTGCCTGCCACAGATGGAGTTAAGACATGAGTGCCGTTGTTGAAATGCAGGGCCGGGCCTCGGACGCGCAGGAGATCGCAGCCGATCTCATGCGCCGCGCGCGGGTCGCGCAAGAAGTCTTCGCGGAAGCGGATCAGGCGCGAACGGACGAGGCGGTCCGCGCAATCGCGTGGTCGCTTTACAATCCTGAACACGCGAAGGCCCTTGCCGAACTTGCGGTGAAAGACACGGGTCTTGGCAATGTGCCCGACAAGATCATCAAGAAGCAGCGCAAGACGTTCGGCACCCTTCGCGATCTGCTTCGGGCGAAAACCGTCGGTGAAATCGAACGCGACGATAAGCGGGGCATTGTGAAGTTCGCCAAGCCGGTCGGAGTGGTTGGTGCGATTACGCCGTCGACCAATCCCGGCGCGACGCCGGTCAACAAGGCGATGATGGCGATCAAAGGGCGTAACGCGGTGATCATTGCACCGTCGCCGCTGGGATACCGCACGACCGAGATGGTCGTGAATTATATGCGGGAAGCTCTGGCGCAGATCGGTCTGCCGGAGGATCTGGTTCAAATTCTCCCGAATCCTGTGACGAAAGATACCACCCAGGCACTGATGGAAGCGGTCGACCTGGTTTTTGTGACGGGATCGCAGGATAACGTCCGCAGGGCCTATTCGAGCGGTACGCCGGCCATTGGTGTCGGCGCAGGCAATGTGCCGGTGATTATCGACGAAACGGCTGACCTGGATTCGGCTGCCCAGAAAATCTGTGCATCGAAGACGTTCGATAATGCGACGTCGTGCTCGTCGGAGAATGCTGTGGTGATTGTCGATGCGGTCTACGACAAGGCCATTGAGGCGTTGAAGCGCGCCGGCGGCTATCTCGCCGACGGGTCGCAGAAGGCCAGAATTCAGAGTGAGCTTTGGAAAAGCGGGAAGCTCAACAGGCACCTGATCGCTCAGGACATGAAAGTGCTGGTCGAAGCCTTCAATCTTCCGGGTGAAGCGGCAAAGTCAAAATTCATTCTGGTTGAGGAAACAGGAATTGGCCGTGAATATCCGCTCTCGGGAGAGAAGCTGGCACTGGTTCTGACGGTTTATCGCGCCAAGGATTTTGCGGCGGCCAAGGAGACTGTCCGCAAAATACTGGACTTCCAGGGGCGCGGTCATTCCATGGGCCTGCACACGACCGACATGTCGCGTGCGCGAGAGTTGGCCGAGGATCTGTCGGTCGTTCGTGTGCTGATCAACTTTGCCCATACGTTTGGAAATGGCGGCGGCTTCGACAGCGGCCTCGAGTTTACGCTGACCATGGGGTGCGGCTCGTGGCAGAAAAACAGCATCTCTGAAAATCTGAATTACAAGCACTTCCTCAACATCACTCACCTTGTCACTCCAATTCCTGAAGACAAACCAAGCGAGGAGGAGCTGTTCGGGCCGCATTGGACGCGCTACGGAAAGTAGGACGCAGATGAATCTCGAAGAATACGCTGCCAAGCAACACATCCTCGGACCGGCCGGTATCCCGACGCCAAAGGGCAGTGTTTGCCAGACTGTTGAGCAGGCCTCCGCGATTGTTGCGGATATTGGGCCGTCTGTCGTGAAAGCCCAGGTTCCAACCGGGAAGCGAGGCAAGTCCGGTGGCATCAAGCTGGTTCATACGCCTGAGGAAGCAGTGAAAGCTGCGGGCGAGATTTTGCAGATGAGCATCGGCGGATATCCCGTCACGCGCGTTCTGGTCGAGCAGCTGTGCCCGATCGAGCGGGAGTTCTATGCCGCCGTGTTGATCGACGTTTCGAGCCGCAGTCCGATGGTGCTGTTCTCGACCGAAGGCGGCATGGATATCGAGGAAGTTGCCGAGAAACATCCGGACGCCATCCGTCGTGCTGTCGTCGATATGCACCATGGCTTTGGTGTGTCGGATGCGGCGATGATGCTGAAAGATCTCCAACTGGGTGATGCCACCAGCAAGATCGCGGACATCCTTGCAAAGCTTTATGAGATTTTCATCAGCAAGGATGCGGAGCTTGTCGAAATCAATCCGCTGGCGCTTCTGAACGACGGACGAGTGGTAGCACTGGATTGCAAGTTCGTCCTGGATGATTCATCTGCGATACGTCAGCCGGACCTCGCCCGCGTCGCGGCGCCGGTCAAGATGACGGATCTGGAAGAGCGCGGAGCGGCTAACGGCCTCAAGTTCATTCAGCTCGATGGCAATGTCGGTGTTCTCGCCAACGGCGCCGGTCTGACCATGACAACGATGGATGTTATCGATCATTTCGGCGGCCGTCCGGCGAATTTTCTTGAAATCGGAGGCGAGGCCTACACCAAGTCGGAAATCGCGCTGGGCCTCGTCCTGGCAAACCCCGGCGTCAAAAGTCTGGTCGTCAATTTCTGTGGTGCATTTGCGCGGACTGACGTGATGGCCGACGGCGTGGTGAAGGCGTGGGAAAAATTGAAACCAAAAGTGCCGGTGTTTTTCTCGATCCATGGAACAGGCGAGGATGAAGCGGTCAAGCTGGTCCGAGAACGGCTTGGCATCGAGCCCTTTGATTTCATGGAAGACGCCGTCAAGGCGGCGGTTGAGGCAGCTCAATGATCTATCGTCGCGAACAAAAAGTTCTGGTGCAGGGTATGACGGGCAAGCAAGGCTCGTTCTGGTCCGAACGAATGATGGAAATGGGGACCGACATTGTGGCCGGTGTCCACCCCAAGCGGGCGGGTGAATCGCATCTCGGTGTACCGATCTTCAAGACGGCTGTGGAAGCTGCGAAGCATACGCCGATCGATGTATCGGTGATCTTCATTCCACCAGCTATGGCAAAAGAGGCCATCATCGATGCGATTGATGCGGGAGTTGAGACCATCGTCACGCTGACCGAACATATCCCCAGTCACGATGTGTTGGAGATTTTCGCCAGGCAGAAAATATCGAAAAGCAGAATCGTTGGTCCGAACACGGCTGGCATCGTGACGCCGGGTGAAGGCTTCGTCGGCATCATGCCGGGGCACAACCCCAATATTTTTGCGCCGGGGCAGGTGGGTGTGATCTCGCGAAGCGGAAGCCTCGGAACACTGATGTGCCTGAACCTCACACGCGCCAGATTGGGTCAATCGGCTTTCATTGGTATCGGCGGCGATCCCATTATCGGCACGACGACGCGCGATGCGCTTGTCGCGCTCGATCACGATGAACGGACCAGATCAGTTGTTCTGGTCGGCGAAATCGGCGGCGGCATGGAAGAAGAAGCGGCGGAATATGCGCGCGGCATGAAAAAGCCGATCGTGTCGTTCATTGCTGGCCGTTCGTCGCCGCCCGACAAGAAGATGGGGCACGCCGGCGCCATCGTGACGGGAGGCAAGGGTGGATATGTCACCAAGCGCGCCGCTTTGGAAAAGGCCGGTGTGCGGGTCGCAGACACACCGGCGCAGGCAGTTGATTTCCTTCGAGTCATGACCGCCAAACCCGTTGCGGCGGCGAGTTAAAGAAGGGAACGCGCTCGGCTTCTCAGTCGCTCCATCTCTCGGACAATACAGCTTGCATTGATCAGCGATAGGTGCGGGCAAGGAGCTAGGACCTTCCCGAATCCGATGTTTCTTCGATCAGACACTTTTACGTTCGATCAATCCATAACCCAAGTCGATGTAACGACTGCCGCGAGCATGTCCGTTAAGGCGCTCAAGGATTGTTTCGGCGGCGGCTTTGCCCATCTCTCGCCGCGGAACACGAACCGTCGTGAGCGGCGGAGATACTTTGTCGGCCACGTCCACGCCATCGAATTCTGCGACGGCTATCGCTCTTAACTTCAGCTGCCGGTGGTTCGATGATTGCGTTTTTGCGATCGAACTACTCGAATGGCGCCAACGCGACATCGATGTGCTTGTTCATCATACTCGAACTTGGAACACAGCGGTTTCGTCCGAGGTGCTTGGCCTCGTAAAGCGCAAAATCAGCTTCGCCGACAAGAGCCGCTTCGTCTGACGTGGAAGGAATTCTTGACGCGACGCCCGCGCTTACCGAGACGAAACCGCGCTGCGAACCAGGGTTAGGTATTGCCAGATTGCACACGCCCAACCGGATAGCCTCTGCAACGCGCATGGCCCGATCTTCATCGATGCCGGGCAATGCGACAACAAACTCTTCGCCGCCGTACCGTGCAGATAATCCGCGCGTTCCCGCAGTCGCGTTGCCGATCAGGCGTGCGACCTGAACCAGGCAATCGTCGCCAGCAAGATGGCCCAGACTATCGTTGAGCCCTTTAAAGTGATCGATATCGAAGAGCAGGACAGAGATTTTCTCGTTAATTGCATATTCACGGCGGATGAAGGTATTGAATGTCCGCCTGTTTGCCAGGCCAGTCAACCCATCCGTCGTGGCTAACTGCGCAAGTTGCAAATTAAGTGACTTGAGTTCGTCTTCCATCGCCTTGCGATGGGTGACGTCCCTAAGCACGCTTACGATTCTGACCTCATCTTGCCTGTCGGTTCGAGAGGCAAGCTTGAAATTACTTTCAAGCCACGCGGTCGAGCCATCGGCGCGCGTTATCCTGAATACAGCGCTTTCGGTTAAGGACTGGCCGGTCAAATTTGAACTTGCTAACTTCAGGACGTCGATATCGTCACGATGGATGAGATCGAAGCAGGATTGGCCCACCAAGGTCTCTGCATCCATTCCCAGCACAGATTTTACGGACTGCGAGACAAAAAGCAGCTTTCCGTCTCTGTCGAGCAGCAAGACGATGTCCGCAACATTGTCAGCTAACAGCCGATATCGCTCCTCGCGTTCACGCAGCACGCCTTCAATTTTTGCTCTGTAACGGAGTTGGGCTGCGAGCAGGAATGCGATCAGGATGATCGTACAAAGCATCACAAGCGCGACGATAATGTCTGAGCGCAAGCCCGATCGCCATGGTGCCAGTATTTCATCTTCAGAAGAGGCCACAACGCCGACGAGGCCGTACTGGGAATTTTGTTCGTACCCGATATACTTCTCTACGCCGTCGAATGGTGAGAGTATTTTGTAGAATCCAGCTAGTTTCTGTTTCAGATGGACCTGAAATAATGGCGTGTTTGACAGGTCCGTTCCGACTTTCTGCGAAGGCCAGTGAATGAGGACGATGCCGTCGTCCCGGATCAATGTCACGCCGCCGCGCGGTCCGAGATTGAATGAATTGTAGAAGCTGTTGAAATAGTCGTTGTCGATAGCGGCAACCAGTACTCCATTGAAGCTGCCGTCCTGATTGCTAACACGCTTGGACAAAATAATTGTCGGACGTCCCGTTGTCCGGGAGATCAGCGGAGGGTTGATGCGGATGGCATTTCCGGCGTGTTCCCGGTGATAGATGAAATAATCACGGTCGGCATTGTTGTTGCTCGGCGTCTGGGCGAATGAGGAGTATCGCCAGTCGCCATTTGCCGCAAACACGCCAAACTCGCGGATTTGCGGAAGTGCGTCGGCTGTACTCTTCAAGTACAGGTTGAAGCGTTCGGGCAGGGGGTTTTGGTACCTCAACAGATCGACCATGCCGCTCATGGCGACATCGGCCGCTTTAATTGAATGAGAGGCATGCTCGGTAAGCGAGCGGGCCAGGTTGCCGATATCGGTTTGACTCTTGGTGAGAATGGATTTTCGGGCCTCAATGGCTTTCCAAACCATGAGGCCGAGAACGCAACCGCTCATGGCGAGAACAAAAAGGCCAATGATCAGCGGAGGGGTCGCCATCCGGCCGAATGTGCTCTGAGTGGCTTTGCTGAGATTTGGCATCGTTCATCGGTTGAGTTGAGACCGATGGGATGATGCGCGTCATAGCGTTTACGTTTTGCTAAGAAGTGGCGGTTTCGACGGGAACCGGGAGAAATGGAACCGCTCCCTGCATACGGCCAAGTTCCGTGTTTGGCTCGTATGTCGGCTCGCATCGCGTCGGCAAGATCCGCGTGTTAAAGATGCAATCACAATTGAATTTTTAGTCTTTTTCTTCATGACTTTGCAGCACTGAATCGAGCATTCGCAGCGGCTCTGGCGATGCGCCTCTTTCGCTGCCCGGATATTTTCACGGATCGCTGTTCAGGTGCGTGGCGCGTGAACGACTATGCGAGCGAAAGCGACCAGTGCGCGATGATCGTGAAGCCCGACATCGCATCGCTCTGGCACAGCAGCGCCAGCCGATCAATCGGCACGGACTTCAAATTCAGCGCGGCAAATCGGTTTTGCAGTGCGTCCGTCACAAGCCCGCGGCGTTCCACCGGGAGGGACCCTGCCAGCGTCATATGAAATCGAAATTCGTCGAAGACATAGGGATAGCCCCAGCGATCGAGATACGCGACCTGCCGACCCGTGAGCGCGGATACATTGCGCCGCTCGCGATCTGCGTCCGTTAGAGGCGCGCGGAAATGATCGAATGCCGTGACGCAGTCGGCGGCGAGAGTTTGTAATTCGGGGCAGGGTCCATCCGGTACGATCGCAATAAAGCTGCTGATGCTGCGAACCGTCGGTGCAATCAAAGGGACGGTACGTGGCGTCCGCGTGAACGCACGCATTGCATCCGCGAGTTCATCTTCAGTCCTGTCGGGAGCGAGTGTTAGCGGAGCCTTCAGCGTTGCGTGGAAGCCATATTTGCGCGGGTCGGTTGTGAGTTGTTTCCAGTCTTCGATCTCGGCCTCGATGCCGTCAGCGAATGACAATGGCTGGCCCGAATACGCATCGTAACCAATCAACTCGGCGCCGAAACGATAAAGCACGTCATCGGCCGATGGAACAAAGTAGATTGCGTAGCGGGGATATTGCGGCATGCGAACCTTGAGTAACCGCCCGTTCAGGCCGGTTCAACCCTTCGTGCGACGGTAACTGTCGATAAAATACGCTGCGGCTCGGTGAGATGAACGATACGACCGCCGGAGATGGCTGCGACGACGCGTGGTCTGAGCGGTTCGTTCGCATCGACCAGTATGATGTCGGCCCGTCTTCCCACAGCGATCTGGCCACGGTCGTGCAGCCCTGTTGCGGCAGCGGGCGCGCCGGAAACCAGCGCCCAGGCTTGCGGTAACGGCAGAATGTTGTCGGCGGCCAGCAGGAACACCGCGAGCAAGGGCGCGGGATAATAGTAGTCAGACGCCAAAATTGAGCACAAACCCTTGCTCACCATCTCTGCGGCGTTGGTCCATCCGGTATGGCTCCCGCCGCGCACGACATTCGGCGCACCGAACACGGTGAAGTCGCCGCCTTCGATCGCGGCGCGAGCGGTGTTTTCGTTGATTGGAAATTCCGCGATATCGATTCCCAATGAGCGAAAATCGGCGCGTTGATCCGGGGATTCGTCATCATGGGACAGCAGCGGAACGCCGTGATCACGCCCAACCGCTGCAAGCCGCTGTATCGACGCTGGAACATCTCCCGCGCGAGACATGATCTGTTCGACCAGCTTTTCAAATGCGCTTTCGCTCAGACCGGAGCGTTCCACCATGCGGGCGCGCTTCTTCGGATTATTCATCGACGCGGTCGTCATATGCATATGGTCATTGAAGGCAAGAAGGTCGACGCGCCCGGCCGCAAGCCAATCAGCGATGATGGGTTCTGCATCGAGATTGAAGGTCTCCTGCCGCAGATGGAAACGTGTATCGGCAGCGAGTCGCGGTTGCATGGCCTCGATGGCATCGATGAGGCGGTGCGCGTTTTCCGTACCGCGCAGACCTGGCTCCCAGGACCATGTCGTGGCGTGGAAGACCGTCGTGATACCGTTGGCGATCGCCTGACGATCGCTGTCGATAAGCGCGATATCGATGGGGAAATCGACGCCGGGGCGAGGCATCATCTGACGCTCGAAAGCGTCGCCGTGCATATCGACAATGCCGGGCAGGGCGATGAGGCCGCGACTGTTCAGGCGCAGCGAAGCCGCACCGCTTCGCGAGGAAGTTTCAACGATCATCCCGTTGTCAATGTGGATGGACGCGTCCGCGAGGTCGGAGCCGATCAGCGCTTCGCCACCCTCAATCAAGATGTCCATCATGCGTCAACTGCCTTGAAGGTTTTATCCGCTGGAGCGGCGTTCCGGTATTTCTCAATAAAGGATTCGACCGGCAGGTTCCTGAAATCCGGAAGCGCAGTGCGAAGACGGTCGTGCTCCCAGTCCCACCACGCCAGTGCAATGAGTTCATCTGCGACGCGTTCGGGAAACCTCCGCCGGATCGGTTTTGCCGGATTTCCACCGACAATCGTATAGGGAGGTACATCCTTGGTGACGACTGCGCCAGCTGCGACAACGGCGCCGGTGCCAATGCTGCGGCCCGGCAGAACGATGGCGCCGTGGCCGATCCAGACATCGTGGCCGAAGGTCACATGATGACTGCGCCGCCAGGCGAAGAACTCCGCGTCGTCGGCCTCGCCGGGAAAATAGGCACTTGCACGGTAGGAGAAATGAGCCTGCGCGGCGCGATGCATCGGGTGATTACCAGGATTGATCCGGGTCATCGCGGCAATGGAGCAAAATTTCCCGATGCTGGCGTAAGCGATCTGACCGTCGTTCACCACGTAGGAGTAATCCCCGAGCGTCACCTCGTGCAGGACAGTCCGCGCGCCAATTTCACAATAAGCTCCTGCGCGGCTGTCGCGCAGCGTTGCGGTCGGGTCGATGTGTGGCTGTATGGAGAGGGTCTTGCCTGCCATGAACGACCGATCCGGAAACAGGTGTGAGCTTGCTGAAAGACGGCACATTGGTGCGAGCCAGCATCTCTTCATGATGTTTCGTGACGATGTCGTGAAGTTTGGATGACAATAGAATCTTCGTCACGACATTTGCGTTTTCAGGGGAGATCCGCCGCCGCGAATGGCTGTGTCACACAGCTGTAGGAAACCCGCGCTAGCGAGAGGGAGGATACAGGGATGGAGTCGGCGCATGCTAGAGGTGGACGGATTGACGTGCCGGTTCGGTACGAAGACGGCCGTCGACAATGCCTCCTTTACGATTGAGCCGGGCCGGTTCGTCGGCGTCATCGGTCGTTCGGGCGCCGGGAAATCAACGCTGCTGCGGATGATCAATCGGCTGGAAAGTCCGACCGGCGGCCGAATCCTGTTCGAAGGCGTCGATGTCACCGCGTTGCAAGGACGCGATTTGCGCCGCTGGCGCGCGCGCTCCGCGATGATCTTTCAGCAATTCAATCTGGTCGGGCGGCTCGACGTTCTGACCAACGTCCTCATGGGACGTCTCGCAGGCGTGCCGATGTGGCGGTCGTTGACCCAGCTCTGGCCGCAAGACGACAAGGCGATTGCAATTTCCGCTCTCGAGCAGTTCGATATGATGCCGATGGCCGCGCAGCGCGCCGACCAGCTCTCGGGGGGACAGCAGCAGCGCGTGGCAATCGCCCGCGCTCTGGTTCAGCAGCCCGACATTATTCTGGCGGATGAGCCGATTGCATCGCTCGATCCGCGCAATACCCGCATCGTGATGGATGCACTGCTGCGTATCAACAAGCACTTCGGCATCACGGTGATCTGCAATTTGCATTCGCTGGATCTGGCGCGGACCTATTGCGATCGCCTGATCGGGATGTCGGCTGGCCGGATTGTGTTCGATGGCGCGCCTGCAGCGCTTACCGACAGCATCGCGCGTGAACTCTACGATCTTGAGGCCGGCGAAGTGATGGACGAGACGCCGGACTTCGTGCCGGGAGAACTCTCACCCGCATACGCGAATGCGGCGGTTGCATAGGGCGTGCCGCGTGTCCGTGAAGCGGTCTTCAGATCGCGTCATGTTCTGAAACAATGAAATCAACCCTGAAAATCTCACAGAAATTGACCACACAAGAGGATATCATGATCAATCGTCGCACTATCATCGCTGGCGCAGCATTGCTGGCGCTCGGCGCAACCGCTGCTTCGGCTCAGGATTGGAAAGCCAAGTACTCTGAACTCAATTTCGCGGTGGTCCCGGCGGAGAATGCTTCCGGCGTGACCGAGCGCTGGGCTCCATTCGTTGCCTATCTTAGCAAGGAACTCGGTGTGAAGGTGAATCTTCGCATTGCCAACGATTATGCTGCCGTGATCGAAGGCCAGCGCACAGGCACCATCCACATCGCCAGCTATGGTTCGGCGTCATTTTCGCGCGCGCGCCTGACCGGCGTCAAAACCGATGCGTTCGCTCATGATCGCAATATCGACGGCACCACGGGCTACTACTCGATGTTCTTCGTTCTTGCGAAGAGCCCTTATAAAAGCATCGACGACCTGAAGGGCAAGAACCTCGGTCTGGTCGATCCGAACTCGACCTCGGGCAACAACGTGCCTCGGTTCGAACTGAACAAGATGCAGATCACCGACGCCGAGTCCTATTTCGGGAAGGTTGTATACACCGGCAGCCACGAGAACGCGTTGCTCGCGCTTTCGCAGGGAACAGTCGATGTCGCGGCTAACCAATGGACGGCCGAAAACGACTCCACCCTGGCTCAAATGCTGACCAAGGGCATGCTGAAGACCAAGGACGGCGCGGCGATGAAGAAAGAAGACTTCCGTATCGTCCACAAGTCCGCGCCGATCCTGAACGGGCCGTATGCCGTTCTCACCGACATGCCGGCCGATCTCAAAGCCTCTATTGAAAAGGCTTTCTTCGAAGCGCCCACCAAGGACAAGGCCGCATTCGACAGACTGTCCGACGGACAGAAAAAAGACTTCGCTCCTGCGACAACCAAGGATTGGGACGGCATGATCGAACTGATCAAGTTCGTCGACAGCCTTCGTAAGAAGAAGGCCTCCTGATCGGATGAGGGGCCGGGCATTTCGCATGTCCGGCCCTTCTCCTTTTGCTCATAGAGCCATCAATTGACGATCAGTCTTTCCAGCTATCCGCCTCAGCAGATCGCTGCGCTCGGAGCCGCCTATGATGCGGCCGTTGCGCGCAAGCGGTTGCGTTTCGCGGCGGGTCTCTCGGTCTTCGTGGTGCTGCTGATTATTGCAGGGCTCGGCGCGGAAGTTGCGCCCAAGGCGTTCATCGACAAGATCGGTAATTTCGTCGGATATTTCGACCGCATCCTCAATCTCGACAGCGGCAGCAGGGTCTGGACCGATCCCGCCGAGTGGTTTTGGGGCTGGCAGAAATGGCTGAAACTGCTCGCGGAAACATTGTTGTTGAGTTATGTCGGCACCACCATCGGGGCTGTTAGCGCGTTTTGTCTGAACTTCTTCGCCGCGACGAACCTGTCGCCGCATCCAGCCTTGCGGTTTGTGGTGCGCAGGCTGATGGAATTCTGCCGCACCGTTCCAAGCATCGTATTCGCGCTTATCTTCGTGATTGCTTTTGGCCTCGGCCCGATGGCGGGTGTGCTGGCTATCGCCATTCATTCGATCGGCGCGCTGGGTAAACTTTACTCGGAGCAAGCTGAAAATATCGATATGAAGCCGCTGGAGGGTGTGCGCTCTACCGGAGCGAGCTGGGCATCTTCCATCCGTTTTGCGGTGTTACCGCAAGTGATGCCGGGTTTCGCAAGCTACACGTTGTTGCGGTTTGAGATCAATGTTCGCGAAGCGTCGGTGATGGGCTTTGTCGGTGCGGGCGGAATCGGCCAAGAGCTTGTGGTCGCGGTGCGCAAGTTCTTCTATTCCGACGTTAGTGCCATCCTGCTGATGATTATCGTGACAGTCTTCATCATCGACATCTGCACTGGCTGGCTGCGCGGGCGATTGTTCGGGACGGGTCAACGCGCATGACGCCGGCGACGCGAGACCCGAGCGAATTGCTGGCGCGATACCCCGGGCTCTTCCGCGCCTCACATCATGGGCGATTGAAGGCGCTCGCGATTGGGTTGGGTGCCTTCGCGCTGTTTCTGTTTGGCTGCTGGTATCTGGAATTCTCACTCGCGCGCCTGATAACTGGCCTCAAGCAACTTGGCTGGTTCATCAAGCTGATGATCCCGCCCGATCCCGGAACGTCGTTTCCGACCTACCTGGTGGCGATGGGCGAGACACTGTCGATTGCTTTCCTCGGCACACTGCTTGCGGCGACGCTTGCGCTGCCGGTCAGTTTGTTAGCCGCGCGAAATATTATTCCATCCGTCTTTCTTCGGTTTCCTGTGCGGCGTTTTCTGGATTCGATCCGAGGCGTCGATACGCTGATCTGGGCGCTGGTCTGGATCAACGTGGTGGGACTCGGGCCGTTCGCCGGCGTACTGGCGATTGCGACATCGGACTTCGGGGCATTCGGGAAACTGTTCTCGGAAGCTATCGAAGGCGCCGATCGCAAGCAGGTCGAAGGTATTCGTGCAGCGGGCGGCGGCAAGCTGCACGAAATTCGTTTCGGTTTGATGCCGCAGGTGCTGCCCGTCCTTGCGGGGCAGATCCTCTATTTCATTGAGTCCAACACGCGCTCGGCTACCATCATCGGCATCGTCGGCGCGGGTGGAATCGGATTGCAGTTGGCTGAACAGATCCGCGTGCTGGAATGGCAGAAGGTTTCGACGCTGATCCTGATGATCCTGGTCGCGGTTGCCGCGATTGATTTCATTTCTACCCGGCTGCGGTTCGCGATTATTGGCCGCGCAAGGGATGTGCGCCACTGATCTGCCGGACTCACTGATTTTCGATAACGAACTGTACGCGCTCGGCGGCGAACCGCGCGCGCGTGGTGAGCAGGGGCCTGCCGTTCGGCTCTGTATCGAGACTGTCCGCCACAAGCACCGGTCGCCCCAGCGCGAGGTCAAGCCGTGCGGCGTCGGCTGCATCGGCAATCGAAGCTGAAACGGTCGTCCATTCGCGGCGATAGTCGCGCACATCGAAGTGTGCAAGCAGCTTGGTCATAGAGCGTGTCTTTTCGTAGATCTGTCCGCCATCCGTGAAGCGGTTTGCGTCGAGCCATGTGGTTCCAAGACAGATCGGAATGCGATTGGCCATGCGCAGCGCATCGATCCGCAGCAGCGGAGCATCCGTCTTAAGCCCGAGCCGCTTGGCCAGTTCTCGCGGCGCAAGCTCGACGGATGAACTTAGCAACTGACCGCCGGCTTCCAGTCCACCGGCCCCCACGATCTCCGAGAACCGCGTGCGTGACCGCAGAGGATAGGCGATGCGCGGCGCCTCGACATAGGTGCCGCTGCCGCGTTCGGCGCGCACCAGTCCGCGTTCGGCAAGTGCAGCCAGCGCGCGGCGCACGGTGTGGCGGTTGACGCGATGGGTTTCCGCAATCTCCAACTCGCCGGGAAGGCGTGTATCGCGCGCATAGGTTCCGTCGGCGATTGATTGCTCGATGGAATCCGCCACGCGCCGCCACAGAGCCACACCCGTGTTGGTCTCGCCGGCTAAACTCATCGTCGATGCGCCCTGTGGATCATGCGTTGCCGGGATGCTGTGAAAATCTTTTCAGCGTCACCAGATTGTCATGGCGTTGCGTTACCAAGTTGTCTATTAGCATAGACAACTTGGAATCGGCAAGCTGAACATGAGCCAACCGCGCTTCGATCCGCAGCAAACCCGGCGCCGTGACGCCATGTCAGTTCTGGCGCACACGCCGACGCAGCGCATTGCTGGGTGTCTGGAAACAATCGATATCCCCGCGCACGAGGCGATCCGCCGGCCCGAGAACGGACTGGTGATGGTTCGTGGCCGGATCGGCGGCGACGGTGCGCCGTTTAATCTCGGCGAAGCCAGCGTGTCGCGTGCAGCTGTGCGGCTTGCGTCCGGAGAGGTCGGCTTTGGCTATGTACTGGGGCGCGATGGCGAGAAGGCGAAGCTGATCGCCCTGTGTGACGCGTTGATTCAGAGCACCGAACTGACGAAAGAAATTGAACAGAAGGTCATCGCGCCGCTGCGTCATGAGATGGAGACGGCGCGCGCGCACCGGGCTGCTGAAACGGCAGCGACACGTGTCGATTTCTACACGCTCGTGCGAGGGGAGGGCTGATCATGACGCTTCAGGCCAATCTCGTGTCCAGCAGAGGCTTTGCCGATCCGGTATTGTCGTCACAATCGGTGTTTCGCGGTGTGATGAATGCGCTGGCGCGGCCGGGCTCGATTCAGACTGTTGCCGAGGCGGCCCATGCGCCATCGCGGTTGATGCCGGCAACTGCCGCCGTGGCGCTCACACTGTTCGATCATGACACGCCGGTCTGGATCGACGATCATTTTGCGGCCGACGCAGAAATTGCATCATGGCTGCGGTTCCAGGGCGATGCGCCGCTTACAGCGGACCCATCGCGAGCAGCTTTTGCTCTTGTTCATAGCGGCGCGACGCTGCCGGATTTTGAGATCTTTGCGCTTGGGACGCCGGAATATCCCGATCGTTCGACGACGTTTGTGGTTCAGGTCGATACGCTGAACGGCGGTCAAGACCTGATCCTTGAGGGGCCTGGTATTCGCGGCACGTCCGTGCTGCGCGCCGGCAAGCTGCCTTTCGATTTCGTTGATCGCATGCAAGCCAATCGTGCCTTGTTCCCGCGCGGAATCGATCTCTTGCTGGTGTGCGGAGCGGAGCTCGTCGCGTTGCCGCGCAGCATCCACGTCGCAGCAGGGGAGGTATGAGCCATGTACGTTGCTGTTAAGGGCGGCGAGCGCGCTATCGAAAACGCCCACCAGCTGCTGGCGCATGAACGCCGCGGCGATCCGGCGGTGCCGGATCTTGCGCTCGCGCAAATCTCCGAACAGCTGACGCTCGCCGTCGATCGTGTCATGACTGAAGGCTCGCTTTATGACCGCGAACTTGCGGCGCTGGCGATCAAGCAGGCGCGTGGGGACATGATCGAAGCGATTTTCCTGCTGCGCGCATTCCGCGCGACGCTTCCCCGGTTTGGCGCAACCGAGCCGCTCGATACCGCAAATATGGACGTGCGCCGTCGCATCTCGTCGACCTTCAAGGACGTACCGGGCGGACAGATCCTGGGGCCGACATTCGACTACACACATCGTCTGCTCGATCCGTCGCTGACCGCGGACACTGCGATCCCCGCTCCGGTGCTCGGCACGGTTGATGTTTCACCGATGCCCCGCGTGACCGATATTCTCGGCGCGGACGGCTTGATCGAAACGTCGCCCAAGGAAAATCCGGACCTGCCGGTCGGCGATTTGACCCGCGAGCCGCTGAGTTTTCCGGCAGATCGCGACCTGCGTCTGCAAAATCTCGCGCGGGGCGATGAAGGTTTCCTGCTGGCGCTGGGTTATTCGACGCAGCGAGGTTTCGGCCGGAGTCATCCGTTCGCCGGAGAGATCCGGTTTGGGGAGGTCGAGGTCGAGTTCATGGCGGAAGAGGCCGGGTTTGCGGTCCCACTCGGCTCGGTCACGCTGACCGAGTGTCAGATGGTGAACCAGTTCAAGGGCTCGGCGACCGAAGCGCCGTGCTTCACGCGCGGCTACGGGCTGGCGTTCGGACAGAGCGAGCGCAAGACCATGTCGATGGCGCTGGTCGATCGGGCGTTGCGCGCTCGGGAGTTGGGTGAAGATGCCCGATCGCCTGCTCAGGATGAGGAATTCGTCATGTCGCACTCCGATAACGTGCAGGCGACAGGATTTGTCGAACATCTAAAGTTGCCGCATTACGTCGACTTCCAGTCCGAACTCGGCCTGTTGCGAAAACTCCGCAAGGAATTCGAAGCCACGAAGGACAGCGCCGCCGCGCTTGCGGAGGCTGCCGAATGAACGCGCCGGTTTATAATTTCGCCTATCTCGACGAGCAGACCAAGCGGATGATCCGCCGCGCGATCCTCAAGGCTATTGCGATACCTGGCTATCAGGTGCCGTTTGCCAGCCGTGAAATGCCGATGCCTTACGGCTGGGGCACCGGCGGCGTGCAAGTGACTGCGGCGATCCTCGGCAGCGACGATACGTTGAAGGTGATCGACCAGGGATCCGACGATACGACGAACGCGATCTCCATCCGAAAGTTTTTCGAGAAAACCGCCGGTGTGAAGACCACGACAGTGACGTCGGATGCCACCGTAATCCAGACGCGGCACCGCATTCCCGAGACCGCGCTGAACGATAATCAGGTTCTGGTCTATCAGGTGCCGATCCCGGAACCGTTCCGGTTTCTTGAGCCGCGCGAAACTGAAACGCGCCGTATGCATGCGCTCGGTGAATACGGCCTGATGCATGTCAAACTGTACGAGGACATCGCGCGGCATGGACATATCGCGACGACTTACGCCTATCCGGTGAAGGTCAACGACCGCTACGTCATGGACCCGTCTCCGACGCCGAAATTCGATAATCCGAAAATGGATGATTGCGCGGCCTTGCAACTGTTCGGCGCGGGGCGCGAGAAGCGCATCTATGCGATTCCGCCGCACACCAGGGTCACGTCGCTGGATTTCGAGGATCACCCATTCGAGACCTACCGGTTCGATGCGCCGTGCGCGCTGTGCGGCTCGAATACGTCCTATCTGGATGAGGTCGTGGTCAACGATAAGGGCGGGCGAATGTTCGTTTGCTCCGATACCGACTATTGCGAAACCCGCCGTGCGGACGGCCATCAAGGCGCCGGGTTCGGCGCCGATTATCAGGTGACATGATGCGCGATGACGATCAGCCGCTTCTGATCTGCGAGGGCTTAAGCAAGTCCTATGGCCGGCAGCTTGCCTGCCAGAACATCTCGTTTCAGCTCTATCCGGGCGAGGTGCTCGCTATCGTCGGCGAGTCGGGATCCGGCAAATCGACCCTGCTGCAGATGTTGTCCACACAACTTGCGCCAAGCAAGGGGCGCGTGTCGTATCGGATGCGCGACGGGGTCACGCGCGATCTTGCGATGCTTGGCGAGGCGGAGCGGCGTTTTCTGTTTCGCACCGACTGGGGCTATGTCCATCAGGATCCAGCGATGGGATTGCGCATGGCGGTGTCGGCGGGGGCCAATGTCGGCGAGCGGCTGATGGCCGTCGGCTGGGGTCACTATGGGCGCATCCGCGATACGTCGACGTCATGGCTGGAGCGGGTCGAGATTTCGACGGATCGGATCGACGATGCACCGAAAACCTATTCCGGTGGAATGCGGCAGCGGTTGCAGATCGCGCGCAATCTTGTCACCAAGCCGCGGCTTGTCTTCATGGACGAGCCGACGGGGGGACTTGATGTATCGGTGCAGGCGCGGCTGCTCGATCTGGTGCGCGGGCTGGTCAATGAGCTTGGACTCGCGGTGATTATCGTCACCCACGATCTCGCGGTGGCGCGGCTGTTATCGCATCGGGTCATGGTGATGAAGGGCGGAGAGGTGATCGAGACCGGATTGACCGATCAGGTGCTGGACGATCCGCACGAGCCATATACGCAGCTTCTCGTTTCCTCGATTCTGCCGGCATGAGGACAATATGTCTCCTATGATCGATATCTCCAGCGCGTCGAAGACCTTCACCATGCATCTGCAGAACGGCGTGCGGCTGCCGGCGGTGTCTGGCGTATCGATGCAGGTCAATGCCGGCGAATGCGTGGTGTTGTCGGGGCCTTCCGGTGCGGGCAAATCCTCGATTTTGAAAATGATCTTCGGCAACTATCGCTGCGATCATGGGCGCATTGCCGTGCGGCATGACGGAATCGTGGTCGACATTGCAACGGCGCTTCCGCGTGACATCCTACGGGTTCGCAGGCAGACCATCGGTTATGTGAGCCAGTTTTTGCGTGCTGTGCCGCGCGTGGCGACGCTCGACGTGGTCGCGGAGCCATTGATCGCGAATGGCATTGGCCGGGACGAAGCTCGGTTGCGTGCAGGCGAACTGTTACACCGTCTCAACATCGCCGAACGGCTCTGGACGCTGCCGCCATCGACTTTTTCTGGCGGAGAGCAGCAGCGGGTCAATATCGCACGTGGCTTCATTTCCGATATGCCGATCCTGTTGCTGGACGAGCCGACCGCATCGCTCGACGGGGTTAATCGGAAGATCGTGGTCGATCTGGTTGCGGAGAAAAAGTTGCACGGCGTAGCGATGGTGGCGATCGTTCATGACGACGAGGTCCGCAACCTGATTGCGGATCGAATTATCGACGTGGCGTCGTTCGCGGCGGCAGCCTAAGAGGAACAGGATGACTTTCGAACGAACCGACAGAATTTTCAGCAACGCCCAGGTGGTCCTGAAAGACCGGGTGATTGAGCGGGGTTGGGTCGCGACCGCCAATGGTGTGATAGCCGAAGTCGGCGAGGGCGACGCCCCCGAGCGCGGCGAGGATATGCACGGCGATCTCCTGATGCCGGGGCTGATCGAACTGCACACCGATCACCTTGAAGCGCACTATGTGCCGCGGCCCAAGGTGTTCTGGGACCCCATCGCAGCGGTCGTATCTTACGACGGGCAACTCGCCACCAGCGGCATTACCACCGTGCTGGATTCTTTGCGCGTCTGGCGCGAGGAGGGGGCCGAGGATGTAGACGGTCAGGCGGAAATTCTGGCGCGCGCTATTTCATCGGCGCGTGACGCGGGTCTGCTGCGCGCCGAGCATTTCCTGCATCTGCGCTGCGAAATCCCGATGCCAAGCGTCGTGGAGGAGGCGAAAGAGCTGGTCGGCCGCCCGGATGTGCGGCTGATGTCGCTGATGGATCACACGCCGGGTCAACGCCAGTTTCGCGACGAGGGCAAGTTGCGTGATTACTATCGTGGCAAGAGCGGCGGGCTGACCGATGCTGAACTGGACGTGATGTTCGAGCGGAGGCATTTCTATCAAAGGACTTATGGTGAGGCCAACATGCGCGAGATCGTCGCGCTCGCGCATAGCTACGACATCCCGCTTGCCAGTCACGACGATACCACCGACGAGAACGTCTCTGACGCAATCCGCGATCGTGTGTCTGTTGCGGAGTTTCCCACCACGATGGAGGCCGCGCGCGGGCTGCATCAGGCGGGTATCGCAGTGCTGATGGGCGCACCGAATGTGGTGCGCGGCGGTTCGCATTCCGGCAACATCGCTGCGGTCGATCTCGCCCGCGAGGGACTGCTCGACATCATGTCGTCGGACTACATTCCATCGAGCCTCTTGATGGCCGCGTTGCAATTGCCGCGTCATGTACCGGCAATCGATCTGGCTTCAGCGGTGAAAACGGTCACCAAGACGGCGGCTGAGGCCGTCGGGCTTCATGACCGAGGTGAAATTGTTTCCGGCAAACGTGCCGATTTGATCCGCGTGCATCTCGCACACGATCTGCCGGTGGTGCGCAGCGTCTGGCGTGAGGGGCATCGGGTGGCATGACCGATATTGCGATGTTTGCTCCCACTATGGATCTCATCGGGCCGGGCCGGCTTGTGCTAGTCGTTGGCCCCAGCGGCGCAGGCAAGGACACGCTGATCGGGCTTGCGCAAGCGGCACGCGCGGCGGACGCCAACGTCGTGTTTCCGCGACGGGTGGTGACGCGTGAAGCCACTTCCTTCGAGAACAATGAAGCCGTCAGTCCGCTCTTGTTCGGGCAGATGCTCGCACACGGTGACTTCGCGTTTCAATGGGAAGCCCATGGCCTGCGCTACGGATTGCCGTACTCGATTGTCGAAGATGTCAGGGCTGGGCGCGCCGTCGTTGTAAATGCTTCCCGCACCATTATCGAGTTTGCCCGCAGATCCTACGCGAACGTGATTGTGGTCTCGGTGACCGCTCCTCCGGATGTTCTTGCGCAACGCCTTTCCATGCGTGCCCGCCCAAGCGACGGTCAGGTCGATGACAGGCTTCGTAGAACGGTGGTTGCCCCCATGCCTGATGTTGTCATTAACAACGTCGGCTCTGCGGAGGATCACGCAGCCGAACTTTTGAAGGTTATCGACCGCATGTGAGGTTGTGGCGCGGCTGTCAGTTCGGGGTCGTCCTCCGATATGGCGCATCTGGCCGCACCGGGCCAGCGATTATCTGCTCGCTGACACAGCAAAAATCAGATTTTATGGACCGGATGGATATTGCGGCTGACTTTACCGGCCGCAGACACATCCCGATTTGAGGAAAGGCATCGACCGTTTCTTCAAATCGGGATTTCACGCCGGAGTCATTCCTTGATCGAAAAGCTCGAACTGCTGCTGGCTCTGGCGAAAGAACGTCACTTCGGACGTGCGGCGGAGTTGTGCGGCGTGACCCAGCCGACGATGTCGACCAGCCTGAAGCAACTCGAGGAAATCCTCGGGGTGATGCTGGTGCATCGCGGTTCGCGTTTTGTGGGGTTCACGCCGGAGGGCGAGCGGGCGCTGGATTGGGCGCGACGCATTGTCGGTGACTCGCGCGCGATGCGGCAGGATATCAGTTCGCTCAAGCAAGGATTGACGGGCGAACTCCGGATCGCTGCCATACCGACGGTTCTCGGCATGGTGGCGTCCTTGACCACGCCGTTCAGGGCGCGGCATCCCAACGTGCGTTTCCGCGTGGTATCCTGCACATCGTCTGCTGTGCTTGGTCTTCTGGAGAATCTCGAGGTCGATGCAGGCCTGACCTATATTGAAAATGAACCGGTCGGGAAGGTGCGCACTGTCCCGCTGTATCGCGAGAGTTATCGCTTGCTGACGTCGCCGGACGGCATGTTCGGGGATCGCGACGAGGTGACGTGGAAGGAGGTCGGGCAGGTGCCGCTATGCCTGTTGACGCCTGACATGCAGAACCGCCGCATTATCGATAAGGCGCTGCGGGATGCCGGAACTGAAGCGGTGCCGACGCTGACGTCCAATTCGATTATCGTGCTCTACACCCATGTCAAAACAGGGCGTTGGGCCAGCGTTATGCCGGCAAAACTCGCGGAAACACTCGGCCTGTCGGACGCTGTGCGGACCATTCCGATCGTCGATCCGCTCGTCAATTACACCATCGGATTGGTGACATCGCCGCGCGATCCGATGACGCCCTTGATCGCAGCCCTTGTCCAAACGGCCAAGGAAGTTGCTCCAACGCTCGGGCCCTGAGCCGCGCAACTGCCGTTCTTGGCGATTGATGGTAATATATTACTTTGAAAGTTCCATCTAAGCCATTCATATCTCACCGATATTGATCCATTCGGCTTTCTTATCGATGCGATTTCCGTATCGCAGCATAGGATAGCTGCATTGATCTTTAGAGAGATTCTTATTCTGATCGGTCAAATGACAATCCATCTGATCCGAGAGCAGCAATGACGTCAGTTTACGAAGTTTGGGACGCCGATCGAGCGGCGGAAATCATTGCCACTCACAAGCATCATGAAGGTCCGACGCTCATCATCCTGCACGCGATTCAGGCGGCATTTGGCTATGTGCCCGAGCCGGTGATTCCCATGGTGGCAGACGCGCTCAACCTGTCGCGTGCCGAGGTTCATGGTGTTTTCACTTTCTACCACGACTTCCGCCACGAGCCCGCAGGGCGGCACGTTCTGAAGCTTTGCCGCGCCGAGGCCTGTCAGGCCGCAGGCGGTGACGCCTTGGCCGCGCATGCGGAGAAAAAACTTGGCGTGACAATAGGGAACACCACGGCGGACGGCCGCGTTACCCTTGAACCGATCTATTGTCTTGGCCTCTGCGCGACCGCGCCCTCTGCCATGCTGGATGGCCGCGTTGTCGGGCGGCTCGATACAAATCGCCTCGATGCCCTGGTTTCGGAGGCACAGCGATGACCATACGTTTTTACGTTCCGCTCGATGCCGGTGCCATTGCCGTGGGCGCCGACGAAATTGTGCTCGCGCTTGAGAAAGCCGCCGCGCAGCGCAAGGTCGCCATCGAAATTATCAGGACCGGTTCGCGCGGGCTTTATTGGTTGGAGCCGATGGTTGAAGTCGCGACAGAGCAGGGGCGTGTCGCTTTTGGGCCGGTGACGACTGCGGACGTTGGGTCGGTGCTCGATGCCGCTTCGTCGAACGGCGAGCACGCCCTGCGGCTTGGTATCGCTGACGAGATTCCGTGGTTGAAGCGACAGGATCGTCTGACGTTTGCACGATGCGGCGTTATCGATCCGCGGTCTGTCGACGATTATCGCGCGCACGACGGTTACAAAGGCCTCGACCGCGCGCTGACGCTCGGGTCCGATGGCATTCTCGCTGACGTGAAAACCTCCGGCCTGCGTGGCCGTGGCGGCGCAGGCTTCCCGACAGCAATCAAGTGGACGACCGTCGCGCAGACTGCGGGCGATCAGAAATACATCGTCTGCAACGCGGATGAGGGCGACAGCGGCACCTTCGCCGACCGCATGATCATGGAAGGCGATCCTTTCGTCGTGATCGAGGGCATGACGATTGCGGGCGTCGCCGTCGGCGCCACCAAAGGGTATATCTATATCCGCTCCGAATATCCGCACGCGGTCGAGGCCATGAATACGGCAATCGTTGCTGCGCGAAAGGCGGGTTATCTCGGCAACGCGATCGGCGGCTCAAAGTACGCGTTCGATATGGATGTTCGCGTCGGCGCTGGCGCTTATGTCTGCGGCGAGGAAACGTCGCTGCTGGAAAGTCTCGAAGGCCGTCGTGGCATTGTCCGGGCAAAGCCTCCGCTGCCTGCGCATCAAGGCCTGTTCGGCAAGCCGACCGTTATCAATAACGTGCTGTCGTTTGCGGCCATCCCGTTCATTCTCAACGGCGGCGCGCAGGCTTACGCCGACTTCGGTATGGGCCGCTCGCGCGGCACCATGCCGATCCAACTCGCGGGCAACATCAAGAACGGTGGATTGTTCGAAGTCGCCTTCGGCATCACGCTCGGTGAACTCGTCGACGAGATTGGCGGCGGTACTGCAAGCGGGCGTCCTGTCCGTGCGGTGCAGGTCGGCGGACCGCTCGGAGCTTATTTTCCACGCGCGCTGTTCGATACGCCGTTCGATTATGAAGCCTTCGCGTCCAAGGATGGCCTGATCGGTCACGGCGGCATCGTGGTGTTTGACGATACCGTGGATATGGCGAATCAGGCGCGGTTCGCGATGGAGTTCTGTGCCATTGAATCTTGCGGCAAATGCACGCCGTGCCGCATCGGTTCGACGCGCGGCGTCGAAACCATCGACAAGATCCGGGCAGGCGACAAGGGTGCTGCGAACATCGCGGTGCTTGAGGATCTTTGCCACACCATGAAGTTCGGCTCGCTCTGCGCGCTGGGCGGCTTCACGCCGTATCCGGTGATGAGTGCCTTGAAGCATTTCCCTGAAGATTTCGGCGCGACCCCGCGCCTGCAAGCTGCGGAATAGGAGGGCGAATATGTCGCTCATTCACGAAACCGACTACGGAACGCCGCTCTCGAAGTCCGAGAAGATGGTCACGCTGACAATCGACGGCCAGATCGTAACGGTGCCGGAGGGCACCTCGATCATGCGCGCTGCCATGGAGATGGGCACGCAGATTCCGAAACTCTGTGCGACCGATATGGTCAACGCCTTCGGCTCTTGCCGCATGTGCCTCGTCGAAGTGGAAGGACGCGCGGGCACACCGGCATCCTGCACCACGCCGGCGATGAACGGCCTTGTCGTTCATACCCAGACGGATCGGGTCAAGAAAATCCGCAAGGGTGTGATGGAGCTTTATATCTCCGACCATCCGCTCGATTGTCTAACCTGTGCTGCGAACGGCGATTGCGAATTGCAGGACATGGCCGGCGCGGTGGGCTTGCGCGATGTGCGCTACGGTTATGAAGGCGAAAACCACGTTTTCGCAAAGGCCAATAGCGGCGCCAACGAAAACTGGATGCCGAAAGACGAGTCGAATCCGTACTTCACTTACGATCCATCGAAGTGCATCGTTTGCTCGCGCTGCGTGCGGGCCTGCGAAGAAGTGCAGGGCACCTTCGCGCTGACGATCTCGGGCCGCGGTTTCGATAGCCGTGTGTCGCCCGGCATGAGCGAAAGTTTTCTCGGCTCCGAATGCGTGTCGTGCGGCGCTTGCGTACAGGCTTGCCCGACCGCGACGCTGACGGAGAAATCCGTCATTGAGATCGGCCAGCCCGAACACTCCGTCGTCACGACCTGCGCTTATTGCGGCGTTGGCTGTACGTTCAAGGCAGAAATGCGCGGCGAAGAAGTCGTGCGCATGGTGCCGTACAAGGATGGCAAGGCCAACCGCGGCCACTCATGTGTGAAGGGCCGCTTCGCGTGGGGATACACCACCCACAAGGAGCGCATTCTCAACCCGATGATCCGCAACAAGATCACCGATCCGTGGCGCGAAGTGTCGTGGGATGAAGCGCTCAACTATGCGGCTTCTGAATTCAAGCGCATCCAGGCCAAGTACGGCCGGGATGCGATTGGCGGTATCACGTCGTCGCGCTGCACCAATGAAGAAACCTATCTTGTCCAGAAGCTGATCCGTGCCGGATTCGGCAACAACAACGTCGATACCTGTGCCCGCGTCTGCCATTCGCCGACCGGTTATGGCCTGTCGCAGACCTTCGGCACCTCCGCAGGAACGCAGGACTTCGACTCCGTCGAGCATACCGATGTGGTTATCGTCATCGGTGCCAACCCTGCCGCAGCACATCCCGTCTTCGCGTCGCGCCTGAAGAAGCGGTTGCGTGAAGGCGCAAAGATGATCGTGATCGATCCGCGCGTCACCGAGATGGTGAAGTCTCCGCATGCTGCGGCTGAATATCACCTGCCGTTGATGCCCGGCACCAACGTCGCCGTTCTCACCGCGATTGCACACGTCATCGTTACCGAGGGTCTTGCGGACGAAGCCTTTATTCGCGAGCGTTGCGACTGGACGGAATTTGAGGAATGGGCCGCTTTCGTCGCTCTGAAGAAGAACAGCCCGGAGGCGACTGCGATTGCGACCGGCGTCGATCCGAAGGAATTGCGCGCCGCCGCGCGTTTGTTTGCCACCGGCGGTAACGGCGCGATTTATTACGGCCTCGGCGTTACTGAGCATAGCCAGGGTTCGACCACGGTTATGGCGATCGCCAACCTCGCCATGGCGACCGGCAATATCGGCCGTCCCGGCGTCGGCGTGAATCCGCTGCGCGGTCAGAACAATGTGCAAGGCTCGTGCGACATGGGATCGTTCCCGCACGAACTGCCGGGCTATCGCCATATCTCAGGCGACGCGGTTCGCGAGACGTTCGAATCGATGTGGAACGTCAAGCTCAATCCGGAGCCTGGCCTGCGTATTCCGAACATGTTCGATGCCGCGATCGAAGGCACGTTCATGGGAATGTACTGTCAGGGTGAGGACATCCTGCAGTCCGATCCCAATACCAAGCATGTCGTCGCAGCGCTGTCGTCGATGGAATGTGTCGTGGTCCACGACCTGTTCCTGAACGAGACTGCGAACTATGCCCACGTTTTTTTGCCGGGCTCGACCTTCCTTGAAAAGGACGGCACGTTCACCAACGCCGAGCGCCGCATTCAGCGCGTGCGCAAGGTGATGGCGCCGCTCAATGGCTATGCCGACTGGGAAATCACCATCATGCTCGGTAAGGCGATGGGGTACAATATGCACTACGATCATCCATCCCAGATCATGGATGAAATCGCGGCGCTGACACCAACATTTGCAGGTGTATCTTATGCGAAGCTCGAAGAGCTTGGCTCGGTACAGTGGCCTTGCAATGAAAAGGCACCCGAAGGCACCCCGGTCATGCACATTGACCACTTCGTGCGCGGCAAGGGCAAATTCATCATCACTGAATACATTGCCACCGATGAACGCACCGGACCGCGCTTCCCGCTGTTGCTCACTACCGGCCGCATTCTCAGCCAATACAATGTCGGCGCGCAGACCCGCCGTACGGAAAACGTCGTTTGGCATTCCGAAGACCGGCTTGAAATGCATCCGCACGATGCCGAGCAGCGCGGCGTGCGCGACGGCGATTGGGTCAAGCTCGTCAGCCGCGCTGGCGAAACTAGCTTGCGTGCGCTGATTACCGATCGCGTCGCTCCGGGCGTCGTTTATACGACGTTCCATCACCCCGACACGCAAGCCAACGTCATCACGACGGATTTCTCCGACTGGGCGACCAACTGTCCGGAATACAAAGTCACGGCGGTGCAGATTTCGCCATCGAACGGTCCGAGTGATTGGCAGAAGGAATACGACGAGCAGGCGCGCAACTCGCGGCGGATTTCACCACTTGAGGCGGCGGAGTAATTGGCAAAGCCACCGGCCATAAGCGTTCAGCGGTACGTCTGGCGGGAGAGCGGCTTCAGCGAGGGGCGGCGTTCGATTCCGGAGGAGACTGCGGTTGCCTTGACTTATAACGGCGGAACTTACGCCGTGATGATGGCAAGTCCGCAGGATCTTGAGGACTTCGCTGTCGGCTTCAGCATGACCGAAGGCGTCATCCAATCTCTGAAAGATATTGAATCACTTGAGGTGCTGCCGCTTGATGACGGGATTGAGCTGCGGATGTGGCTTAATCAATCAAACGCGAATCGATTGAGCGAACGGCGGCGGCATATCGCGGGACCAACGGGCTGCGGACTTTGCGGAATCGATTCGATTGTGGAGGCAACGCGCCCTGCTACCATCGTCGGGCTAGGCCGAGAGTTCGCACCGGATCAGATTATGCAGGCCATGCAGAGCATACCTCCGCTTCAAAAGCTCAACATCGAAACGCGTGCGGTTCATGCGGCGGCCTTCTGGAACCCGGAGCAGGGCGTCGTGGCTTTGCGCGAAGATGTCGGCCGGCATAACGCGCTCGATAAGCTGGCCGGTGCTCTTGCGCGCACAGAGGTCAAAGCGGACAAGGGAATGGTGCTTCTCACCAGCCGCGTCTCCGTTGAAATGGTTCAGAAGACCGCGGCCATCGGAGCGTCGGTCATGGTGTCGGTATCTGCACCGACCGCGCTGGCGGTGAAGATGGCCACGGCCGCGAATATCACACTCGCAGCGATCGCCCGATCGGACGGCTTCGAAGTGTTCACCCATCCCGATCGAATCTTACCCGGAGGGGCAGTTCATGTCGTCGCCTGACCGGCTTGTTTATATGGCTAACCAGATAGGCAAGTTTTTTACGAGCCAGGGCGGCGGTAAAGCCGTGCCCGGCATCGCCGACCATATCAAGAAATTTTGGGATCCTCGAATGCGCTCCGCGATCCTGGCGCATCTCGAAGCGGGTGGGGCAGGGCTGGATCCGGAAGTGAAGGATGCAGTCACGTCTCTGAGGAAAACAGGAGCGTAGCAGACGACAGACACGCCCACAAAAAAGGGCGGCTGGAATTAAACCTTTGGGGAGAAAACAGACATGGCTACAGTTGAACAGGCGGGCGGTATGCCCGCCGCGGGTATTTTTGAGCGCGAGCGCATTGTCGCGTCCGCGGGTTTCAATCGCTGGCTGGTTCCGCCAGCCGCACTCTGCATCCACCTTTGTATCGGCATGGCTTACGGCTTCAGCGTGTTCTGGCTGCCGCTGTCGCGTGCGGTCGGACTGACGGCTCCAAAGGCCTGTCCGGACATGTCCCTGATGCAGGAATTGTTCACGACCACCTGCGATTGGCGTGTCGCCAGCATGGGCTGGATGTACACGCTCTTCTTCGTGCTGCTCGGCATCTCGGCTGCGATCTGGGGTGGCTGGCTTGAGCGGGTCGGCCCGCGCAAGGCGGGTGCCGTTGCCGCGGTTTGCTGGGGAGGTGGCCTCATCATCGGCGCGCTCGGCATTTACGTCCATCAGCTCTGGCTCCTCTGGCTCGGCGCTGGCGTGATCGGCGGTATCGGGCTTGGTCTTGGTTACATCTCGCCGGTCTCGACGCTTGTGAAATGGTTCCCCGATCGCCGCGGCATGGCGACAGGCATGGCCATCATGGGCTTCGGCGGCGGCGCCATGATTGGCGCTCCTCTCGCCAACATCCTCATGAACTATTTCAAGACCCCGACCAGCGTTGGTGTCTGGCAGACGTTCGTGACCATGGGCGTGATCTACTTCGTGTTCATGATGATCGGCGCGTTTTCCTATCGCATCACGCCGCCTAATTGGGCGCCTGAAGGCTGGACTCCGCCGACCAAAGCGAATGCGATGATCTCGAAGAACAATGTGCATCTGGATAACGCGCACAAGACTCCGCAGTTCTGGTTGATCTGGTGGGTGCTCACGCTGAACGTGTCGGCAGGTATCGGCGTGATCGGCATGGCATCTCCGATGTTGCAGGAAATCTTCGCCGGCAAACTCATCGGGTTGCCGGACGTCGGCTTCAACGCGTTGACAGTCGCACAGAAGGCTCAGATCGCCGGCATCGCCGCCGGCTTTACCGGACTGCTGTCTCTGTTCAACATCGGCGGCCGTTTTTTCTGGGCATCGTTGTCGGACCACATCGGCCGAAAGGGCACCTACTACGTGTTCTTCCTGCTCGGTATCGCACTGTACGCGCTCGCGCCGACCTTCGCGGCGATGGGATCGAAGCTCCTGTTCGTTCTGGGCTTCGGCATCATTCTGTCGATGTATGGCGGTGGCTTCGCAACCGTTCCTGCTTATCTTGCCGATATGTTCGGAACGCAGTTCGTGGGCGCCATTCACGGCCGTCTGCTGACGGCGTGGTCGACAGCTGGCATCATCGGTCCGGTGGTTGTGAACTACATCCGTGAATTCCAGCTCGCCGCTGGCGTACCACGCGATCAGCTCTACAACACGACGATGTACATCCTCTGCGCGATGCTGATCGCCGGATTGATCTGCAACTATATGATCAAGCCGGTCGATCCGAAGTGGCATATGAGCGAGGCAGACGTTGCCAAGCTTCAGGCCGCGACCGCAAAGAACGTCACCGTTGGCTCCGGCAGCTACGGAATCGGCAAGGGCGGTCTCGACGCAAAGGCCGCAATGTTCTGGGCTTTCGTCGGCATCCCACTGGCATGGGGCGTCTGGATCACGCTGCAAAGCGCGGCAAAGATCTTCTGATCGCTCACGACGACCGCGGGACGGAAATTTTCGTCCCGCGGCCTTCGCGACTTTTCATTTTCATTGAACAATCGAGATCAAAGGACATCCCATGTTTCGCATCAGTGCTTGCCTTGTTGCAGCGCTCCTCGCCGCTGGCACGTTATCGACAGCATCCGCGCAGACGACTGCTCCGGCTCCCGCCGCCACCGCTCCCGCTGCCAAGCCCTCGAAAATGAAGCTGACAGCCGAAAAGTTGAAGGACATGAAAGCCAAGTGGAGCGCCAACAAAGGCAAGCTCAAAGTCTGCCGCAAAGACGTGAAGGCTAAGGGCCTGGCTGGCGATGATCGCTGGTTCTACATCGAAGAGTGCATGGGCAAATCCTGAGCCCGCGCGATCTTGAAACAACCGATCTGCTGAGACATGGCGGCTGAATGCCGCCATGTCTTTTTCGTTGTATCGGTAGCCTCCGCGCCGTCGCGGAACACTTGATCGTTGATTCCGGCGCGATCCGTGCTTGGCACCCTTCGCGACTCGTCCAAAATCCGCCGGTGTGCAGTCGGGAACTTAAGCAACTGAAGCGGCTCGAGGGCCGTACACAGTTGTTAAAAATTCCTTTCCGCCCATGTCTTGAGCGGTCGTGCGAAATTCAAATTTCAATATATATTCCAGATAGATAGGCGGATTATTTCAGAGGCATCCTGTGCAGTCATACGGTGTCACACGACTGTCATCCAACCTCCATAAAAGCTCTATGCCGGAGCTCTAAAGAGACGGCCTCGGGAAGCAATCTCCGATGATTGTGCACCCGCTCACAAGATGGAGAGACCCAGTGAATTTCATCAAAACAGTCGTCGCTGCTGGCCTTGTTGTCGCATCGACCTCGGCTTTTGCCGCCGACATCACAGGTGCGGGCGCCACGTTCCCGTTCCCGGTTTATTCGAAATGGGCTGACGCCTACAAGAAAGAGACCGGCAACGGTCTGAACTACCAGTCGATCGGTTCGGGCGCTGGCATCAAGCAGATCCAGGCCAAGACCGTGACATTCGGTGCCACCGACGCGCCGCTCAAGGTTGAACAGCTCGACAAGGATGGTCTCATCCAGTGGCCGATGGTCATGGGCGCGATCGTGCCGGTCGTGAACCTCGAAGGCATCAAGTCGGGTGAGCTGATCCTGTCCGGCGAGCTGCTCGGCGACATCTACCTTGGCAAGGTCAAGACCTGGAACGACCCTGCAATCGCCAAGCTGAACCCGAAGCTGAAGCTGCCGACCGACGCAATCACCGTGGTCCGCCGTTCGGACGGCTCGGGAACCACCTTCAACTTCACCGACTATCTCTCCAAGGTGAACGTTGAGTGGAAGGCGAAAGCCGGTTCGGGCACTGCTGTCGAGTGGCCGGCGGGTGTTGGCGCCAAGGGCAACGAAGGCGTTGCCGGCAACGTCAGCCAGACCAAGAATTCGATCGGTTACGTCGAATACGCCTATGCGAAGCAGAACAAGCTGACCTACGCCGCGATGGTCAACAAGGCTGGCAAGACCGTGCAGCCGACCGTTGCGACATTCCAGGCGGCAGCGTCGAACGCTGACTGGGCGCATACCCCAGGTTATCGCGTGATCCTGACCGACCAGCCAGGCGAAGCTTCGTGGCCGATCACGGCAGCGACCTTCATCCTGATGCACAAGGAGCCTGTCGATAAGGCTGCATCTGCCGAAGCCGTGAAGTTCTTCAAATGGGCTTTCGCGAAGGGCGACAAGATGGCCGAGGAACTCGACTACATTCCGATGCCTGAGCCTGTCGTGAAGCTGATCGAAAAGACCTGGTCGGCTGACATCAAGAGCTAAATAAAATTCCGGAGGAGAGGCCAAACCTCTCCTCCGTTTTCTTTGACGCTTTCTTGGACAGTCTTCTTGGACGATGCCCGGCGCCAGTAAAGACGTGCGCGACCGGCTGATGCATAAAGTGAATGGGACAGGGGACCAGCGTGGCAGAGATGGCGGTTCAAAGCACCTCAATGGAAGCAGCCGGACCTTACGATCGCGCAAAAGCTCTGAGCGCATTCAAGTTCGGCGACAAGGCCTTCTATTGGACCACCCGGGCCTGCGCGATCGCCGTCTTGCTTATTCTGGGCGGCATTATTCTCTCTCTGATTGCAGGCGCCTGGCCGGCAATGAAAGAATACGGCTTCGCTTTCCTGTGGACGCAGCGCTGGGCGCCGTCCGCCGACCCACCGGTTCTGGGCGCGCTTGGTCCGATCTACGGCACAATGATCACGTCGGTTATCGCGATGATCATCGCGATTCCGGTCGGTATCGGCATCGCGATCTTCCTGACCGAGCTTTGTCCGCAGTTCCTGCGCCGTCCGATCGGCATTGCGATTGAATTGCTCGCCGGCATTCCGTCAATTATCTACGGCATGTGGGGCTTCTTCGTCCTCGGTCCGTTTTTGGCAAACACATTCCAACCCTTCATGATCCGGCTGTTTGACGGCGTACCGGTTCTTGGAACCATCTTCGCCGGCCCGCCGTCGTATCTCAGCCTGTTCAACGCAGCGCTGATTCTGGCGATCATGGTGCTGCCCTTCATCACCGCAATCTCCGTCGATGTGTTCAAGACGGTGCCGCCGGTCCTGAAAGAGGCTGCCTACGGCGTCGGCTGCACCACATGGGAAGTCGTCCGTAATGTCGTGATCCCGTATACGCGGGTTGGTGTCATCGGCGGTGTCATGCTTGCACTCGGCCGTGCGCTCGGCGAGACGATGGCTGTGACCTTCATCATCGGAAACTCGTTCCGGATATCCTCATCGGTCTTTGCGCCCGGCACGACAATTTCGGCGGCTATCGCCAGCGAGTTCGCCGAAAGCGACGGTCTTCATCAGTCGGGCCTCATCTTGTTGGGCCTGCTGTTGTTCGTGCTGACATTCTTCGTGCTGGCCGCAGCGCGATTGATGCTGATGCGCCTTGAAAAGAAGGCGGGGAACTGAGCCATGAACCCGATTTATGCCTCCCGCCGCCGCTGGGACATCGTTATCCGTTTCCTGTGCCTCGGCGCTGCCATCTTCGGCGTGACATGGCTCGCACTGATCCTGTTCACGTTGTTCTACAACGGCCTGGCCGGCTTGCATCTTGGTATCTTCACCGAGAACACGCCGCCGCCGGGTTCGAAAGAGGGCGGGTTGCTCAACGCCATCGTGGGTTCGATCATCATGACGGTGCTTGGGGTCGGCATCGGCGCGCCGATCGGATTGTTTGCGGGGACTTACCTTGCGGAATACGGCAAGCACGACCGTCTGACGTCGGTGATCCGTTTCATCAACGACATTCTGCTGAGCGCGCCGTCGATCATCATCGGTCTCTTTGTTTACGGCGCAATCGTGGTTCCAATGGGCGGATTCTCGGCGCTGGCCGGCACGTTGGCTCTTGCTGTGATCGTGATCCCGGTGGTCGTGCGCACAACCGAAGATATGCTCGGCCTGGTGCCCAATCCGCTACGTGAAGCTGCGTCAGCGCTGGGCTTGCCGCGTTCGCTTGTCATCAAGCGCATCGCCTATCGCGCTGCGCGTTCGGGCCTCATCACCGGCGTGCTGCTGGCGACGGCTCGCGTCGCGGGTGAAACAGCGCCGCTGTTGTTCACGGCGCTCAGCAACCAGTTCTTCAGCCTCGATCTCACCAAGACGATGGCCAACCTGCCGGTGACCATCAACAATTTCGTTCAGAGCCCTTACGAATACTGGAAACAGCTCGCATGGACCGGGGCTCTGCTTATCACCTTGACTGTACTTGCCCTTAACATTGGCGCGCGCGTCCTTGGCGCCGAGAGGACATCGAAATGAGCGAACAGCTTTCTGTGAGTGTAGACCTTCCACGCGGACACATGCCCGTTGCAGCCGCTCACGCGGACGCACGAGCCAAGGTGATCGCACGCGACCTGAACTTCTATTATGGCGAACACCACGCCCTGAAGAGCATCAATCTCGCTCTCGGCGAGAACCGCGTCACCGCGTTTATCGGTCCATCGGGCTGCGGCAAGTCGACTTTGCTGCGCATCTTCAACCGGATGTACGATCTTTATCCGGGCCAGAAGGCCGTTGGTCAGCTGATGCTGGATTCGACCAATATCCTCGATCCGAAGCTCGATTTGAATCTGTTGCGCGCCCGGATCGGAATGGTGTTCCAGAAGCCGACACCGTTTCCGATGACCATCTACGAGAACATCGCGTTCGGCATCCGACTCTATGAAAAGATCTCGAAGTCGGAAATGGACGGTCGCGTTGAAGCCGCGTTGAAGGGCGGCGCGCTCTGGAACGAGGTCAAGGACAAGCTGAATGCCAGCGGCCTCAGCCTGTCAGGCGGCCAGCAGCAGCGCCTGTGCATCGCGCGCACCGTCGCAGTTCGTCCTGAGGTTATCCTGTTCGACGAGCCTTGCTCGGCGCTCGACCCGATCTCCACCGCGAAGGTCGAGGAACTGATCCAGGAGCTCAAGGAAGACTACACGATCGCCATCGTGACGCATAATATGCAGCAGGCGGCGCGCGTGTCTGATAAAACGGCGTTCATGTATCTCGGCGAACTGGTCGAGTTCGATGATACCAACAAGATCTTCACCTCGCCGACCGATCGGCGCACGCAAGACTACATCACCGGCCGCTTCGGCTGACGCGCATTTTGCGGGAGAGACATATCATGGGTTCAGATCATACCGCCAAAGCGTTCGATGACGACCTTCAGGAGCTCAATCGGCTTGTCGCCGAAATGGGCGGTCTGGCCGAACGGCAGATCGTCGATTCAGTTGACGCTCTGATCCGCCGCGACATCGCGCTGGGCAAGCGTGTTGTCGCCGCCGATCTCGATATCGACAAGCTGCAGCACCTGATCGAGGAGCGTGCTGTTCTGACGATCGCACGCCGGCAGCCCATGGCTGTCGATCTGCGCGAAATCGTCAGCTCCATGCGCGTTGCCACGGATCTCGAGCGGATCGGCGATTTGTCGAAGAATATCGGTAAGCGCGTCGCAGCTCTCGACAGTGATTTCCATCCGCTGAAGTTGATCCGCGGCCTGGAGCACATGACCGATCTCGTGCAAACACAGGTAAAGTCCGTGCTGGACGCTTATGCTGCGCACGATCTGCCGGCGGCGATGGCGGTCTGGAAGGGTGACGAAGAGGTCGATGCAATCTGCACGTCCCTGTTCCGTGAACTGCTCACTTATATGATGGAAGATCCCCGCAACATCGGCTTCTGTATCCACCTGATGTTCTGCGCCAAGAATATCGAGCGGATCGGCGACCATGCCACTAATATTGCCGAGACGGTTTTCTATATGATTGAAGGCCAGCAGATGCTCGATCAGCGCCCGAAGGGCGATATGACGAACTTTGCAACGGCCGCATCAGGCAGCTAACGAAGGACTTTAAATGAGCGCCCGAATTCTTGTGGTCGAGGACGAAGAAGCGTTGACCACGCTTCTTCGCTATAACCTTGATGCCGAGGGTTACGACGTTGAGACTGTGGCACGGGGTGACGACGCCGACACCCGGCTCAAGGAACACGTTCCTGATCTCATCGTCCTTGACTGGATGCTTCCCGGCCTGTCCGGAATTGAGCTGTGCCGCCGGTTGCGCGCCCGGCCTGAGACCAAGCAGATACCGATCATCATGCTTACCGCACGCGGTGAGGAAAGCGAGCGGGTGAGGGGACTTGCGACCGGTGCAGACGACTATATCGTTAAGCCGTTCTCGGTGCCGGAGCTGCTTGCACGCGTAAAAGGCCTGCTGCGCCGGGCGAGCCCGGAACGTCTTGCCACGGTGCTTGCATTTGGCGACATCGAACTGGACCGAGACAGGCGTCGTGTTGCCCGCTCGGGTCGTCCGATTGATCTCGGGCCGACGGAATACCGATTGCTGGAGTTCTTCCTCGAGCACCCGGGACGTGTGTTCAGCCGCGAGCAGTTGCTTGATGGCGTTTGGGGCCGCGACATCTATATCGATGAGCGAACCGTGGACGTGCATATTGGCCGGCTGCGAAAGTTGCTGAACCTTGGACGTGAGTCCGATCCGATCCGCACGGTGCGCGGCGCCGGTTATGCTCTCGATGATCGCTTCGCCAAGGCTGCGGAATAGGACGAGGTCGTCGGCCGACGGTTTGGACTTAAGCCGCCGGCGACAATCTGGCCTAGCGGTCCGGCGATTCCATGCGCCCGGCGTAACGGGGTAATTCCGCTGACTTGTCAGGCTTGAGGACGCCCATCACAGCGCGAGCGTGCCCAAGGCTGATGACCGCAATGTCGCGCGTTGGCTGTCCGGCGCGGGGTTGCGCCTTCTCCACCAGCAGCAGGCCGCCTTCCTCGTAGATCTTGACCGTGCCGATGCCTGTCCAGAGCGTTTCCCGCGCGTCGAAGAAGTCCTCAACGGTTTCGGTTGTGAATGCGATCTGATCGATTGCGAGTTTATAACCGAGCCGCTCGAAGCGGCTGACAATGTCTGCATCGGGCATTTTGATACGTGCGCGGGGCAAGCTCAACGCGGGTTCCTCCCTGTGATAACAGACTCCCGCGCCCTTCGGCTTGGAAGGCTTTATCGACCCATGATGTTTTGAAGAATCGCGCCGCTTGCGGCGTCATTATTGGAGACAGGTTGGGAGGGACAGGTATTTGAGTAAAGCCCCTTTTTTCCAAAATTTTGGGTTTTTGCACCGCAGCGATAAGGAATCGGAGCGCTGATGCGCTGCACAACTCTGCGTCGTTCGCTCACGAACTTGTGCCGCAGGACCTGAAATTCGATGGCATGGTTTGGAAACTCCATGTTAGCTTTGGCGTTGACGAGGATGCAAAGTCCCGTCCCCCGATGGGCAAGGAGACCAAAAAATGGCCTGGAAGACCCCAAGGATCGTCGAAGTGCCCGTGGGCATGGAAATCAATATGTACGCTTGCGCGGCGCGTAAGTAAGCCGCATCCCGTTATCAGGCTCGCAGTAAGGCGATCCGGTTTGCGTCAGGAACTCCTCGGAAGGAGAGGGGTTCCTGCGCGACGCCGGAGTTATTTGCGTCTGTCAATTTGAATCCCGCCGTCTACGAATCCTATCATTGAATCGAGGACGGAGCTTCATGCGTGTCGTCGTTCTTGGGGCTGCGGCGGGCGGTGGCGTCCCTCAATGGAATTGCAATTGCGAGGTTTGCCGCACGGCGCGGGATGAGCGTCCCGAGTTGCGCGCGACACAGGCATCGATTGCCGTCAGCGCCGACGGCGAGCACTGGTTTCTGGTCAATGCCTCGCCCGACCTGCGCCAGCAGGTGATAGCGACGCCGCAGCTTCACCCCAAGACAGATCATTTGCGGCACAGCCCCATTGCCGGAGTCATTCTGACCAATGGCGAGATCGATGCCGTCGCGGGATTGCTGTCGCTGCGTGAGGGATGGCCGTTCACGATCTATGCTCACCAGCGGGTACTCTCCATCCTGAAGTCTAACAGCATCTTCAATGTGCTGGATGAGAAACGGGTGGGGCGAGAGCCGATTGATTTTGGCGTGGCGTTCGAGCCGACGCTTGCCGATGGTGCTTCTTCCGGTCTTGAAATTCTTCCGTTCGCCGCGCCGGGAAAGCGGGCATGGTACCTCGAAGGCAAAACGCGTTCTGACGGCAAAGAAGATCCTGGCGATACGCTTGGCCTCCGGATTGCCGACAAGCGAACCGGGGAACACCTCTACTTCCTTGCCGCCTGCGCGGCGCTCACCCCTGACCTTAAGCAGCGTCTTCAGGGTGCGCCGCTGATTTTCTTCGACGGCACGCTGTGGCGCGACGATGAACTGATCGCCGCGGGCCTCGGCGCGAAGACGGGGCAGCGGATGGGCCATATGGCGATGTCCGGCGAGAACGGTGTCATGGCTGGGTTGGCGGATCTCGGCATTGCGCGCAAGATTTTCTTGCACATCAACAACTCGAATCCGGTTCTTCTTCCGGACTCTGCCGAGCGTCACGCCGCCGAACAGGCGGGCTGGCAAATTCCTTCAGACGGGACGGAGATCACCATTTGATCGCGACGAGTGTGTTTGCATTGAAGACGGGAACGCCGCTCGCGACCGCGGACGAACTTGAGACTGCCCTGCGAGGAATCGGGGCCACGCGCTATCACAACCTGCATCCGTTTCACGGCTTGCTGCACGGCGGCAAGCTCAACAAGGGGCAGGTGCAGGCTTGGGCGCTTAACCGTTACTATTATCAGAGCTCCATTCCGATCAAGGACGCAGTGGTGATCTCCCGTTTCCGCGACCGCGATATCCGGCTTGAATGGCGGCATCGCATCGAAGATCACGATGGCGATATTGCCACCGAGGGAGGAATCGAGCGCTGGCTTAAACTGACCGAGGGCCTTGGACTCGACAGTGCTTACGTCGAATCCGCCGAGGGGATTCTTCCGGCCACGCGGTTTGCAGTCGATGCCTACGTGCATTTTGTTCGCGACAGGACGCCGCTGGAAGCCATCGCCTCGTCCTTGACTGAGCTGTTTGCGCCAAATCTGCACGAGGAGCGCATTTCGGGAATGCTCGCGCATTACGACTTCATCAACCCGAACATCATGAGCTATTTCAAACGCCGCATGGAGCAGGCGCCGCGCGACGCCAATTTCGCCCTCGATTTCGTCAAGAAGCATGCAAAAACGCCCGAACAGCGTGAGGCTGTCTGCAATGCGCTGATCTTCAAGACCAACGTGCTCTGGGTTCAACTCGACGCGCTTTATCATGCCTATGTCGATGGCCATGTGCCGCCGGGCGCTTTTGTGCCGGAGAAGGTTTGATGGCATTGCGAAGCCGGCGAATAGACATAACTGAAGCAAGCCGGCCAGTGCTGGCGCGGCATGCCAAGCTGAAATTCGACGAAGCCAGGCAGGTTTGGGTGATTCTGGTGCCGGAGCGGGTGCTTGCGCCGGACGAGATTGCGGTGGAGATTCTACAACTCTGTGATGGGGTCCGCAGCGTCGATCAGATCATTGATGTGCTTGCGGCCAAATACGCTGCCGATCGCGCGATGATCGGCGCCGATGTTGTCGCTATGTTACGAGACCTGGCCGAGAAGGGGTTTCTCGCAGAATCTCAGGACACCAAGTCATGAGTCCGACGCTGACCGATGCTTCTCCTGTTCATGCCGATCCAAGCGATGGACTGGCGGTGCTGGAGCAGCGCCGATCGCAGGCTGAGACGTTTGGCATTCCGCTGGCTGTCCTGGCGGAGCTGACGCATCGCTGCCCGCTGCAATGTCCTTACTGCTCCAACCCGGTCGAGCTTGAACGGGGTGGTGCTGAACTTACCACCGTTGAATGGAAACGGGTGTTGAGCGAGCTCGCCGAAATCGGCGTTCTCCAGATTCATTTTTCCGGTGGTGAGCCGACGGCACGTAAGGATCTGGTGGAACTGGTTCGCCATGCGACCGATGTTGGCCTGTACACAAATCTGATTACCTCTGCTGTGCTGCTGAGCAAAGAGAAGCTGATAGCGTTGGCCGATGCCGGGCTCTGCCACGTCCAGATCAGTTTTCAGGGCAGTGAACAGGATGTTGCAGACCGTGTTGCGGGACTAAAGGATGCGCACGCGAAAAAGATCGAGGCTGCAAGCTGGGCGCGCGAGCTCGGATTGCCGCTCACGGTGAACGCCGTAATGCATCGCCAGAATCTGTTTCGGCTTGCAGACATCATCCAGATGGCGGTCGATCTCGATGCCGACCGGCTCGAAGTTGCCAACGTGCAGTATTACGGTTGGGCGCTAAAAAATCGCGCGGCGCTGATGCCTACGATGGAACAGATCGACGAGGCCTCCCGTATTGTGGATGAGGCCGAGATACGCCTGAAAGGGATTCTTGCGATCGATTACGTGGTGCCGGATTACTACGCGTTGCGCCCGAAGAAATGTATGGGTGGCTGGGGACGGCAGTTTTTCAACATCTCGCCCTCAGGCAAGATTTTGCCGTGTCACGCTGCTGAAACGATCACCGGTCTGGAATTCGAGTCCGTGCGCGATCATTCCATCGCGTGGATCTGGCAAAATTCCGAGGCGTTCAACCGTTATCGCGGGACCGGGTGGATGCCGGAGCCGTGTCAAAGCTGCGAGTACAAAGAGATCGATTATGGCGGCTGCCGCTGTCAAGCCTTTGCGCTGACCGGGAATGCCGGCAACACCGATCCGGCCTGCGCGCTGTCACCGGCACACGAGCAGATCTTCAAGACGGCGATGAGCGAGGCGGCCGGCGACAATCGACGCTTCATCTACCGCAATTTCGCCGGCGGCACGCCCGAGGCTGATTCAACAGAGACTGACAACCATGGGGCCTGACGCCGCCGACATTGCGTCATCGGATAAGCGAGCAGATCGCTTTGCGCCACTCACCGTACAACATATGGCGGTGGGAGACGGCCACGAAATTTACGTTGAGACAGTCGGCCGCACCGACGGAATTCCTGCGGTCTATCTGCACGGGGGCCCGGGTAGCGGTTGCCAGCCCGACCACCGGCGAATGTTCGATCCACTGAGATTTCACGCGGTGCTGTTCGATCAGCGCGGAGCGGGCAGGAGCCGGCCCAAGGGATTGCTCGAGGCCAACACGCTCCCGCATCTGATCGACGACATGGAAGCTATCCGCGAAAGCCTCGGGTTTGAGCGATGGCTGGTTGTCGGCGGATCGTGGGGCGCGACGCTTGCACTGGCTTACGCGCAAGCGCACCCGCAGCGCGTTAGCGGCGTTGTCCTGCGCGCGACGTTTCTTGGAACGCGCGATGAACTGAAAGGCGCGTTTCTCGATAGCCTGCCGCGCCTGTACCCGGAGTTGAACGACGATTTCCTCGGCCTTCTGACCCCGGACGAGCGGGCGCAGCCATTGGAGGCCTACTGGCGTCGTATCCTTGACCTAGATCCAGAAATTCACGGGCCCGCATCGCGCGCCTGGCACGATACCGAACGCATTCTATCGGAGCACAAGCCTTCGAAGATCCGGCTCGATCTCGCCGCGGTGAACAATGCTGCGCGTGGTCTTCCATCGACGCCGTTTATGGAGGCTCACTATTTCCGGAACGAATGTTTCATGAAGCCCGGACAACTTCTGGAAAATGCGGCACGATTGAAAGGCATTCCTGGAATTGTCGTGCAGGGACGTTACGACCTGCTATGCCCGCCCTCGACTGCACATGCCTTGTTGAAAGAATGGCCGGATGCGACCTTGCGAATGGTCGATGCGGCAGGCCATTCGTTGTACGATCCCGGCGTGAGGGATGCGGTTATCGCAGCGATCGACGAACTTTCACGCGCGTAGTGGAGTGGCATCGGACGCGCTGAATGGCCGGCGGGGGCGTCAGTTCGGCAGCGTGACATCGACCGTTAGCCCGGAATACCAGGCGGCGAGATCAGCGATGTCGCTATCAGACAGCGGTTTGGCGACCACGTTCATGGTCTCATCCTTACGCTCCTCGGAGCGAAAGGCCTTCATCTGCTTTTCCAGATACATCGCAGGCGAACCGGCGATGTTGGGCGCGACCGGCATTTTTGAAATGCCATCGATACCGTGACATGGCGCGCACATCTGCGCCTTCTTGCGTCCCGCCTTTGCGTCAGCGGCCTGTGTCGTCCCAGCGGAGACAAGCAACGCGCCCGATACAAACAGGCAAGCAAATACGCGCGCGATCATTTTCTTGTTTCCATTATGGCGTCCGACGATAGCATTTCATGACAGTCCGTCGCGAAACAGGGTCGATCTGTTTCGCGACGGATTCTCGTCCGGCGCTTATTTGCCGTCATAAGTTATCCTATATAGCGCTCCAGCCAGATCGTCGGATACCAGCATTGAGCCGTCACGCAGGGTCGCGATATCCACCGGCCGCCCCGTATACTCGCCATCCGAAGTCAACCAGCCCGATGCAAAGACCTCGGTCTTGTCCGCGCTGCCGTCCGGCTTAAGTGAAGTGAACATCACGCGTGCGCCGACGGGCTCGGTCCGATTCCACGAGCCATGCTGGGCCGAGAAGATGCCGCCGCGGTATTTGGCTGGGAAGGACTTGCCATTATAGAACGTCATGCCGAGGTCGGCGGCATGGGCATCCATCTCGACTTCGGGGTAGGTCACGTTGGCCGGTGGCGTGTCGGCTTTGTATTCGACCGTGCGGACCTTGCCGCCGCCGAAATAAGGGAAGCCGAAGTTCTGTCCGGCTTGCGTCGCGCGGTTCAGCTCGCCGGGCGGAATGTTGTCACCCATGCCGTCAACCTGATTGTCCGTGAACCAGAGCTGGTTGTTCTTCGGGTTGAAGTCCATACCGACCGAATTACGAACACCGGTGGCATAGACTTCGCGGTTTTTTCCATCTTGATCGACTCGGATAATGCCGCCGATGCCGTGTTTCGCGAAGTCTGCAATCTTGTCCTTTGCAGGCACGTTGAACGGTTGACCGAGCGTGACGTAGATCTTGTTATCCGCGCCGACGCGGCAGACCCGCGCAGTATGATTGAAGCTCTCATCTTGTTTCGGAATCAGTTCGCCCTGCGGGACGACAACCGCCACCGCGATGTCCGGGCTTTCATAGAAGAATTCCGCAGCGGGGAAGTTGAGAATTCGATTCTGTTCGGCGACGAACAGGAATCCGTCCTTGGAGAAGCAGACGCCGTTCGGAATGGTGAAGTTGACGGAGGGAGCGAACTCCTTCACTTCCTCGGCAAAACCGGCCTTGCCGCGATCGGTGACGGCATAGACCTTGCTCTTGCGTGTGCCGACGAATGTGACGACGCCCTGCGGCCCGACAGCGATATGTCGCGCGTCCGGGACGAGCGCATAGAGACTGATCTTGAATCCCGGCGGCAGTTTGATCTTGGCAAGATTAGCTTTGATCGCATCGACCTTGCGGCCTGTCTGCGGCACGGTTGGGATTTCAGTGACGCCCGTCTTCTGGAAGTTGCCGAGTTTGTCCAGATTGTTGTTTGCTGTTTGGGCTGAAGCGGAAATTGCCGATACGCAAAGAAGCGCTGCAGCAGCAACGGAAGCAAGGGCGTGTTTTGAGAAAGCGTAAAACATGATTATCCTCCCGGTAGGGTTTCATCTTTTTTGGCGTTTTACGAGGCGCGAGCCTATCGCGTCGCTGGCGTGACGCAAGCGAACTGCGTCAGAAAAATTTCTGGCGGCGCAGCATTGAGAGATCGTATCGCGCGATTGTGATTTATGATCGAGGCGCGGCGCCTATTGGCGGTCGATCGCGGCGAGTTGTTCCGCTTGGTCGACGTCTTCGATGGTATTGGCGTTGAAGAACGGATCGAGAGGTGTCGTCGGCCATTCCACGGTTGCAACTTTGTAGCGTTGGGTCCAGCGGCTGACTTTACGAATGCCCTCTGTGACGAGCGCATGCCGCATGTCGCCACGCATGGCGACATTCCAGAGACCGATGACGTGATGGGCTTGTCCACCCGATGCTGCAACCGCGAGTTCCGCGTGAGCCGCAGTCCGTGTCTGTTGTAATCGTGTAACAAGATCGCGCGGCAGGAACGGGCAATCCGTCGCTGTGCTGACCACCCATTCAATTCCGGGTCTATTCGCGGCAGCCCATTCAAGCGCCGCTAGGATGCCTGCGAGCGGACCCACAAACCCTTCAACCGAGTCCGGCACGACGGGCAATCCGAAAGCCGCAAATCGCTCGGGATTGCCGTTCGCGCTCAGAATCAGGCCATCGCAATGCGGTGTCAGTCGTTCGATGACACGCTCCAGAATGGGACGTCCGCCAACGGTCCGCATCGGCTTGTCGCCACCACCCATGCGCTGCGCAAGGCCGCCGGCAAGCAGGACGCCAAGCGTTGCGGGGCAGCTGTCGGTCATTCCGTCGATCCTCGAGCCCTGGATAGGCTGACGCGGCCGAACAATTCAGTCGCCGGGCCTATTCTATATGCTATTGCACAGCCTGATATAATTGAAGATTGCCCGAAAGTTCGGTGCGGAGACAGTTATGAAGGTTATCGGGCTGGCGGGATGGAGCGGGGCGGGCAAGACGACCTTGCTGACCCGGCTGATTCCTCACCTGGTCGCCGAAGGTGTGCGTGTTTCGACGATCAAACATGCGCACCACAATTTCGATGTCGATGTTCCGGGCAAGGATTCCTGGCGTCACCGGCAAGCCGGCGCCACCGAGGTGCTGGTATCGTCGGGGCGGCGCTGGGCGCTGATGCATGAACTTCGCGGCGCGGATGAACCATCGTTGCGCGATCTTCTGGTCAAGATGTCGCCGGTCGATCTTGTGATTGTCGAAGGCTACAAAACCGACAGCCACCCGAAAATTGAGATTTACCGCGCGGGGAACGGCAAAATGCTGCTGCATCCGGATGACCCAGCCATTGTCGGTATTGCCAGCGACACCAAGATCGACACGCGGCTGCCATCCGTCCATCTCGATGACATTGACGCCGTCGCAGGCCTGGTTCAGGCGTTGGCCGTGAATGTTGCCGAGGTCCTGGCGCGTGAAGCGATTGATTGAATCGCCGATGTCGACGATCAAGCTCGATCTCATCGGCCTCAAGTGCCCGCTGCCGGTCATCAGAACGCGCAAGGCATTGATAAAAATGAGCCCCGGTGACCGGATCGAAGTCCACTGTACCGATCCGCTGTCCGTCATCGATATTCCCAATCTCATTCGCGAGACGGGCGATCATGTCGAGATTGCCGAACGAAACGACACGCGGATCGTTTTCCTGATCGAGAAAGCGCAAACGCCAGCCGGCCGAAACGGGCCTTTGTAAGCGCGGGCGATGGTTATTTGAAGCTGACGACTTCGCCATCTTCTTTGACGAACGACGTGGCAGGTTCTCGCAACAACTCCAAAACCGCTTCAGAAGGACGACAGAGGCGCACGCCTTTTGATGTCTCGACGATCGGTCGATTGATCAGGATCGGGTGCGCCATCATCGCATCCAGCAATTCGTCGTCGCTCAACTTCGGATCGGCAAGACCAAGCTCTGCGAATGGCGTGCCTTTTTCCCGCAGCAGCCCGCGCACTGGAATGTTCATCGCCTTGATTAAAGCGATCAGCCGTTCGCGAGAAGGGGGCGTCTTGAGATAGTCGATAACGACGGGATCTTCGCCGCTTTGTCGGATCATCGCGAGTGTGTTGCGCGACGTGCCGCAGGCTGGATTGTGATAGATAGTGACGGTCATGACGGCTTATCCGGCGTTGATCCGCCAAATGCGGCGGAAAGATCGGCGACTTGCTCAGGCGTGAGCGTCCGTGGATTCATATCGCGCGTCATCAGATAGAGCTTTGCCGTTTCCTCAAGCTCCTCTGTGGCGAAGACCGCAGCTTCGAGCGTGTCGCCGGAAACCACCGGTCCATGATTGGACAGCAATACGCAGGAGTATTTTCCGGCGAGCCCCCGGATCGCATCGGCGACCGCAGCATCGCCCGGACGGTAGTAGGGCAGCAGCGCCGTCGCGCCACAGCGCATCACATAATAAGGGGTCAGTGGCGGCAGTGCTGCCTTGGTATCGATGTCCGGCAACATCGATACGGCGACGCAGTGGGCGCAGTGCAGGTGGACGACAGCCCGCGCACCGCGCCTGGTTTCATAGAGCGCCGCGTGCAGCGGAATTTCCTTGGTGGGCGCATCCCCAGACAACAGGCGGCCCGATCCATTCAGCCTTGAAAGCCGCGCGGGATCGAGAAAGCCCAGCGACGCATTGGTCGGAGTGACCAGCCAGCCACCATCGTCAAGCCGGACGCTGATGTTTCCCGAGGAGCCGGGGGTCAAACCTCGTTCGAACAGTGAGCGGCCGAACTGGCAGATTTGATCGCGAAGCCGTGTTTCCGTCATGGGGCCGCCTTTCGGGCGGTGTTTTCCCACGGTTTTGCATGTGGCTCAAATGCCATTTTGGACGCGCCAGCAGCCATGCTACCAACCCTCTAACAGCTCGACGCCAACGTACGAGCAAGCAACAAAATGAGGAAACATGTCCGTCAAAATGGGACGCGTCGGGGTCATCGGTCTCGGTTCGATGGGCTTTGGGATGGCGGTATCGCTCAAGCGTGCCGGCTTTGACGTGGCGGGCTACGATGTTGCGCCGGAGGCTATCGCGCGCCTTGTCGGCGAGGGCGGTCGAAAAGCCACGTCACCGGCCGAAGCTGCGGACGGGGCCGATGCGGTGGTCAGCGTCGTTGTGAACGCGGCACAGACCGAAACGATCCTGTTCGGTGCTCAAGGCGTCGCCGAAACGCTGCCGAAAGGCTCAGTTTTCATATCCGCCGCCACCATGGACCCGGACGTCGCCCGGCGCTTGTGCAAGCAGCTTGAAACGAGCGGCAGGCATTATCTCGACGCACCGATCAGCGGCGGTGCGCAACGCGCGGCGCAAGGCGAACTGACCATTCTTGCGTCCGGCAGCCCGGCTGCGTTCGCTAAGGCGAGGTCAGCACTCGATGCGATGTCGGCGAAACTCTACGAACTGGGTGATGAAGCGGGGCAGGGTGCGGCGTTCAAGATGATCAATCAATTGCTGGCCGGTGTGCATATCGCAGCCGCCAGCGAGGCGATTGCGTTTGCCGCCAAGCAAGGTCTCGACATCGCCAAGGTTTACGAAGTGATAACGGCCTCCGCCGGGAATTCGTGGATGTTCGAAAACCGGATGCCGCATGTACTGGACGGAGATTACACGCCGCGCAGCGCGGTCGATATCTTCGTCAAGGATCTCGGCATCATTCAGGACATGGCGCGAACTGCGAAGTTTCCAGTGCCGGTATCGGCTGCAGCGCTGCAGATGTTTCTGATGACCTCGGCGTCCGGCATGGGCCGCGACGACGATGCATCGGTGGCGCGGATGTATGCGCGTGTGACCGGAACGAAATTACCGGGCGAAAAGAACTGACCTCACTTTGACATACCTTGACCGGGAGTCGAGATGCCTCGCTTTGCCGCCAATCTCAGCATGATGTTCAACGAAGTTCCGTTCCTCGATCGCTTCGAGGCGGCGGCTAAAGCGGGCTTCACGGCAGTGGAGTTTCTGTTTCCTTACGAGCATTCACCCGACGACGTCGGTGAAAGGCTCCGCAGCAATGGACTGACGCAGGCGTTGTTCAACCTGTTTCCCGGCGACTGGAATAAAGGTGAGCGCGGATTTGCGGCCTTGCCGGACCGTTTTGCCGATGTGCAGGCCAGCGTTGCGCAGGCGCTGCCTTACGCCAAAGCGACGGGCGTTAAGCGATTGCACCTGATGGCGGGTATTGCGGATCGTGCGGATCAAAAAGCGGTGGAGTCATTTCGCCGTGGCGTTGCATGGACCGCTGAGGCGCTCGCCAGGGAAAACATCGATCTGATGCTTGAACCGATCAACCCGCGTGACGTGCCGGGCTATTTCCTGAATGATTTCGATTTTGCTGCCGGAGTGATCGACGATCTTAAAATGCCGAACCTGAAGTTGCAGTTCGATATCTATCACCGGCAGATTGTTCATGGCGATGTGACGATCGCGCTACGGCAGATGATGCCCATGATCGGGCACATTCAGATCGCCAGTGTGCCGTCGCGGAATGAACCGGCGGGTGAGGAACTGAACTATCCGTTCTTGTTCGATGAACTGGATCGGTTGGATTATGACGGGTTCGTCGGTTGCGAGTACCGTCCAAAAGCAAATACCGCCGATGGCCTCGGCTGGTTCGCACCTTATGCTGCCAATGCAAAAGCGGGAGCACGCGCGTGACGCTGGCTCTGGGCTGTATCGCGGACGACTACACCGGCGCGTCCGATCTTGCCAACATGTTGACCCGCTGCGGTCTGCGCACGGTGCAGACTATCGGCGTGCCGGACGATGCCTTGGCCTTACCCGATGTAGATGCCGTTGTGGTGTCGCTCAAGAGCCGATCCATCGAAGCTTCCATGGCAGTCGCGCGGTCGCGGGAGGCCGACAAGTGGCTGCGTGCACGGGGCGCATCCCACGTGCTGTTCAAGATATGCTCGACGTTCGATTCCACCGATGCGGGAAATATCGGGCCGGTGATGGACGCGCTGCGCACGGACTCCGGCGATGCCATCGTGCTGGTGACGCCTGCGTTCCCCGGGACTGGGCGAACAGTCTATCAGGGAAATCTGTTCGTCGGCGGCTTGCCGTTAAACGAAAGCCCTCTGAAAGATCACCCGCTCAATCCGATGCATGATTCAAATCTGGTGCGGGTGCTGGCTCGGCAGAGCAGGTCCAGGGTCGGTCTTTCCGATCTTGCTACCGTTGCAAAAGGCACGGATGCAATTCGCGCGCGACTTGCGGAGCTTGCCGCGCAAGGCACTAATGCCGCGATTATCGATGCGGTGTTCGATTCGGAGCTTGAGATCATCGGTGAGGTCGCGCTGGATCATCGGCTGTCTGTTGGCGCATCGGGAATGGGTTTGGGACTCGCGCGAGGGCTGGTCGCGTCGGGCAGGGTGAAGCCAGCCTCATCAAACGCGCATCAAAAAGCCATTGGTGGACCTGTCGCGTGTCTCGCTGGAAGCTGCTCGCAGGCGACTCTGGCGCAGATCGCGCAGGCAGAAAAGTCGATGCCGGTCTTACGGCTCGGCCCCGAGAAAATTGTAGCCGGTACATCGGAGATTGAACGAGCGCTTGACTGGGCGCGCGCGAATATCGGCAACGGACCCATCCTGATCGCCAGCAGTTCATCGCCAGATCAGGTCGCGGCTCTTCAAGCCAGGCACGGGCGCGATGCGGCCGGTCATGCCATCGAGCAGGCAATGGCTGCGATCAGCGAGGGGCTGGTCGCGGCCGGCGTGCAGCGTCTGGTGATCGCAGGTGGTGAAACGTCGGGCGCCGTGGTCGATCGCCTTGGCATCCCGGCATTTCTGGTCGGTGCGGAAATCGCCGCTGGCGTGCCGGTTCTTCGCAGTGTCGGCTGGCGCAAGGGCGAGGCGGCAATGGCGCTGAAATCCGGTAATTTCGGTGGTCCGGATTTCTTTAACGACGCCATTCGCCTGATGCCCTGAGGCGGCTATTCTTCCTTGAAGCCGTATTCCATGTTGTTGCCGGTCGCGCCATAGTATTTGAACGGCAGGAATTTCCCCGACATAGTGATCTTGACCCGGTCGCCCTTTGGATTGGCTAGCCGCTCCATCGCCATGTCAAAGTCGATTGCGGACATGATGCCGTCGCCGAACTCTTCCTCGATCAGTGCTTTCCAGGCCGGTCCATTGATCATCACGAGTTCATAGAGCCGGTAGATCAGCGGGTCGGTCGGGGGCATCTGAATGCCTTCGCCGCGCATCGGGACTTCGTTGATCATTGCGGTTTCGGTTTTCGACAGGCCGAAAAGCGCCGCGGCATTGGCCGCCTGTGGCTTTGTCAGCTTCATCTGGCCGAGAATGGCGCTGACGATCAGAACTTCCGAGTGCCCGCCGATGGTTTCGCAGATGTGTTTCCAGGTCCAGCCTTTCTCGCGCTTGATGTCGAGCAGCTTTTCGGTGAGATCGGATCGCTTCATGGTCAGTCTCCTTGGGTTGTCGGCTTATCGCGCGCTGGCTTGTCCAGCCTGCGGCTTGTCGATGGGTTGGGTTGTGGCGACGATGGCCGGTTCGGCAAAGCCCGGACGAACCACCGGCACATTGCGTGGATCGTGATTTTGCGTGGTCTGTGCGAATGTCTTGCTGCGTGTCACCAGAAAATCGATGATGTGGTTGCGCAACGCGTAGTAGTGCGGATGGCGATGCAGATCGATCCTGCCGCGGTCCTTCGGCAACGGATTTTCCAGAACTTCAGCCAGCACTGCGCCGGGGCCGTTGGTCATCAGGAATATCTTGTCGGCGAGATAGATCGCCTCATCGACGTCGTGGGTGATCATGAACGCGGTCTGGCCGGTCTCAAGACAGATGCGGCGGACTTCGTCCTGCAATGTGCCGCGCGTTAAGGCGTCGAGCGCGGAAAACGGCTCGTCCATCAGCATGATCTTCGGCGTAATTGAAAGCGCGCGTGCGATACCGACGCGCTGTTTCATGCCGCCGGACAGTTCTGAGGGCCTTTTGTGCTCGGAGCCCGTGAGGCCCACAATATCGATGAATTTCTGAGCGTGGGCACGCACGCGCGCCTTGTCCCATTTGCGCCATTTTGAGGAGACCGCGTAGGCGACGTTTCCCATCACCGTGCGCCAGGGCAGCAAGGCGTGACTCTGGAAGATCACAGCGCGATCGAGGCTGGTGCCTTCGATGGCTTGACCGTCGACGATCACGGTGCCTTCAGATGGCTCATCCAGCCCGGCTAGAATATTGAGAACGGTAGTTTTCCCACAGCCGGAATGGCCGATCACGCAGCCGAATTCACCGCGCGGCATGGAGAGCCAGAGATCCTCGAAAATCGTGGTGTTGCTGCCGTCCGGCGCGGGGTAGCGCTTGGCGATGCCTTCGATAGAGATGAACTTCTCGATCATGGCATTACTCCGGGAAAGTGACCATGCGCGTGAACCGCGCAAGGATTTGATCGAACATCATCCCGACCAGACCGATCACCAGGATGGCGATGATGACGTTGGTGATCGACAGGTTGTTCCACTCGTTCCAGACGAAGTAACCGACGCCTGTTCCGCCGACCAGCATTTCAGCGGCGACGATGACCAGCCAGGCGATGCCGATGGAAATGCGCATGCCGGTCAGAATTGTTGGCGCAGCGGCGGGCAAGATGACGGTAAATGCGCGGCGGATCGATCCCACTTCGAGGGTGCGAGCGACGTTGATCCATTCTTTGCGGACAGCGGAGACACCAAACGCCGTATTGATCAACATCGGCCAAATCGCGCAGATGAAGATTACGAAGATTGCCGAAGTGTTGGAATCTTTGATTGTGTAGAGCGCCAGCGGCATCCAGGCGAGCGGCGAGATCGGCTTCAGTACTTGAATGAAAGGATCGAGTGCTTTGCTGATCAGCGGCGACATGCCGATCAGAAATCCGAGCGGGATAGCGATGATCACCGCAAGGAAATAGCCCAGCAGCACGCGCGCGATGGAATATCCAAGCTGAATGCCAAGGCCCTTGTCATTCGGGCCGTTGTCGTAAAACGGGCTCTTGATGTGTTGCCAGAGCTTGGCTCCAACATCGAGTGGACCGGGCATGGCGGACTTGCCCTGAGTCGCTGTGGCGCCCATCAGTTTGGCGTACTCGGGGCTCATGTTTACGACGGTCCCACTGCCGCGCGTGGCTAGGTGCCACGCGCCGATAAATGTGAGGAAGATCGCAATCGAGAGCACCGCTGCGCGAAGCCTGAGTGACGCCGTCATGCTTAACTCGCCTTGCTGATCTTGAAGCTCTTGAGATAGTCCTCTGGCTTCGCGGGGTCGAAGGTTTTCCCCATCACGGAGAATGATTTTGTGGTGGCCGTTGGCGGCGTGAGTCCGACTTCCTTCATGAGCTTTGCTGTGTCGGTTGCGAGGTAAACCTGGCTGGCGATGCCGGCATAGTCGATCTCGCCCTTGATCTGGCCCCAACGCTTCATCTGGGTCATGATCCACACGGCGAACGACTGCCAAGGAAACGGATCGAAATCGACCCGGTTCGGTTGCTTGACGATATTGCCGAGGCCGTCGGCGAAAGTGCCGGTGAGGATTTGCTCAAGCACAATCGATGGCTGGTTGAGGTAGTTCGCCGGCGAGATCGCCTCGGCGATCTGCTTGCGGTTCTCGGCCTTGTGCGCGAATGCGGTCGCATCGATGATCGATTTAAGCAATGCGGCGTAGGTGTTCGGCATCGTGGTGACGAACTCCTTTGATGCTGCGAAAGCGCAGCAGGGATGTCCGTCCCAGATATCCTTGGTCAGGATGTGGATGAAGCCAACTCCATCGTACACCGCGCGCTGGTTCATTGGATCCGGGCCGAGATAGCCGTCGATGTTGTCGGCACGCAGATTGGCGACCATTTCCGGTGGTGGCACCGACCTGATCTGCACATCGGTATCTGGATCGAGACCGTGCTCGGCGAGATAGTAGCGCAGCAGATAGTTGTGCATCGAATAGTCGAACGGGACGGCGAACTTGAAGCCCTTCCAGTCCTTCGGGTTGCGCTTGTCCTTGTGCTTGATGGCCAGCGTAATGGCCTGGCCGTTGATGTTTTCGACGGCGGGCATTGTGTAGGGGATTGGATTGGAGCCAGCGCCCATCGAGATCGCGATCGGCATCGGCGAAAGCATATGCGCGGCGTCATATTCCTTGTTGATGGTCTTGTCGCGCACCACGGCCCAGCCTGCGGTCTTGATCACATCGACATTGAGGCCTTGCTTTTCGTAGAAGCCCATTGGCTTTGCCATGATGATCGGCGTGGCGCAGGTGATGGGGATGAAGCCGACCTTGAGGTCCTTCTTCTCGAGCGCGCCACCAGCGGCGAAGGCGTCGGTGATTATTCCGAGTGGGAGGAATTGCGACACCGCCGCGAGCGCGGTCGATGCGCCAACTGCTTTCAGGAACGCACGTCGGGCGACGTCCTGCGGGAAGATCGCGCGCATGACTGCGGACGCCACAACGCCTTCGTAACGCTGTTCGTCGCTCTGCGAGGCCACAGTCGCCAGTTGAAGTGCGGCGTCGTGCTCGGCAGCGCTTCCGTGCTGGCCGCAGGCGCAGCCGAATGAGGAGAGGCGGCGGTTTGGATCAAGCGGATTGTCGAACGTGGACATGGGAGCCTCCAGAGTGATTTCTCCAATCACTACGCAAGGCGCATGCCACGACGATTTTGCGCGCGTTATCAATGTGCCTGCGCTGCAGCGGTAACATTGTCATTCACGAAATCTCGTGATATACGATAATTCGTAGATCAATTACGATATTTCGTAATGAGGGTTGATGGACGTTTTGTTGTCGCCGGTGTCAGGAAGGGACTTCGACGTGCGGGGCGCAGCGTTCGATTTTGCCTCCGAACCAATGATGTTGATCGACCCCCATGGGGACCGCATCGTCGATGCCAATCCCGCCGTATGTACGCTGCTGGGATACGACCGCGCGCTGCTGTTGCAGATGAAGATCAGCGCGCTGCATGCGGGACAAGTTCCGGCGTTGATCGTTTTCACTCAGGCTGTGTTCGACAGGGGCTCATTCTGGACCACGTCGCTGACGCCGCGTCATGCTGCAGGCAATGAGCTGCGGCTGGAATATACTGGCTCGCTGATTCCGCAGGAGGGCACGCCGCTGGTGCTGCTCGCCATGAGCGATCTCGAACAGCGCCGCCGGCGTATGGTCGATGCCACGGCGGAAGGTCACATGCGCGGCGGCATCGCGGCGTGGCAACGCGTCGAACGCGTATTCCGCGACATCGAACGGGAAAATCAGTTGATCCTGCGCGCGGCAGGCGAGGGCATCTACGGCGTCAACGCCGAAGGCAAAACCACATTTGTCAATCCGGTTGCCGAACGCATTCTCGGATGGTCGGCAGAGGAACTGGTCGGGACCGATATCCATTCGACTGTTCATCACACCCATCACGATGGCCGGCATTATCCGCACGACGACTGCCCGATTTACGCGGCGTTCCGCGACGGCGCCGTCCATCAGGTCGCTAATGAAGTGTTCTGGCGCAAGGATGGCACGCCAGTGTGGGTCGAATATACCTCGACGCCGATTCGCGACCGCGGGGTTGTTGTCGGTGCGGTGATTGTGTTCCGCGATGTCAGTCAGCGCCGCGAAGCTGACGAAAAACTGCGCGCGGCCCTTGCGGAGGTCGATCAACTGCGCGAGCGGCTCGAGCAGGAGAATGCCTACCTGCAGGAAGAAATCCGCACCGAAACCAATCCGCGCGGCATCATCGGCCGCACGGCGGCGGTACAGAAGACGTTGCGGCAGGTGAGCCTCGTCGCGCCGACCGATGCAACCGTGATGATCACAGGTGAATCCGGAACGGGCAAGGAATTGATCGCGCGTGCCATCCACGAGGCGAGCCAGCGCAGCGATCGTCCGCTGATCCGCGTCAATTGCGCGGCTATCCCGCGAGAATTGTTCGAGAGTGAGTTCTTCGGTCATGTGCGCGGCGCGTTCACCGGCGCGCTGCGCGACCGTGTCGGGCGATTTGAGCTGGCCGACGGCGGGACACTGTTTCTCGACGAAGTCGGCGAAATCCCGCTGGAGCTTCAGGGCAAGCTGTTACGCGTTTTGCAGGAGGGACATTTCGAGCGCGTCGGCGAGGAGCGGACGCGCGGCGTCGATGTTCGCGTTATCGCCGCGACCAACCGCGAACTGAAACAGGAAGTGAAGCAGGGGCGTTTCCGGGAGGATCTTTACTTCCGGCTCAATGTGTTTCCAGTGGAGACCGTGCCGCTGCGCGATCGCCGCGAGGACATTCCGCTGCTGGCGCAACACTTCCTTGCCAGCGAAAGCAAATCGTTCAAATCTGATCTCCGGCTCTCGGAAGGCGACGTGCGCCGTTTGATGCAGTACGACTGGCCCGGCAATGTGCGTGAGTTGCAAAATGTGATCGAACGCGCCGCCATCCTCGCCCAGAACGGGCGGTTGCGGATCGATCTGCCTCACCAACAGGGCGGGCCTGAACTTCCAGCCACCTCACGCCGCCCGAAAAACGGTGCGCCGCAGCCGGTCATGACCGATGATGAAATGCGGGAGCACGAGCGAAGCAATATTTTGGCCGCATTGAAAGCCTCCGGCGGCAAGGTTTTTGGCAAAGACGGTGCAGCGGAACTTCTCGCCATCAAGCCGACCACGCTCGCATCGCGGATCAAATCGCTTGGAATTTCGGCACGAAACCTTGATTCGCCAGCGCGTTAGGCAGCGCTTGCCCGTTGTTAGCGCTTGATAGAGGCTTGCCTAGGTGTTCTGCTCAAAAACAAGCCATTGAGGTTGTCGCGCAGTGTCCATTACCGTCGCTCTGCATCACGTCACGCACTATCGGTATGACCAGCCGGTCAGCCTCGGGCCGCAGGTGATCCGGTTGCGGCCGGCGCCGCACTCCCGCACGCGGGTTTCTAGTTATTCGCTGAAAATTCTGCCCGAGACCCATTTCGTCAATTGGCAGCAGGACCCGCAAGGAAACTGGCTGGCGCGTTACGTGTTTCCGGAGCCGACACGCGAGTTCAAGATCGAGGTTGATTTCATCGCCGATATGGCGGTGGTCAATCCGTTTGATTTCTTTGTCGAGCCGTATGCCGAGATATTTCCATTTCAGTATCCGCCGGATCTTGCCGATGAACTCGCGCCGTATCTGAAAACGGAACCCACCACACCGTTACTCGCGAAATATCTGGCGGACATCCCGTGCGAACCAACCAACACGGTGAACTTCCTTGTCGATCTCAATGCCAAGCTGCGCGACAGGATCAATTATGTCATTCGCATGGAGCCGGGTATTCAGACGCCCGAGGAAACGCTGCAAAGTGGAGCAGGCTCGTGCCGCGATTCTGCGTGGCTGCTGATCCAGGCGCTGCGTCACCTTGGATTGGCGACGCGTTTCGTCTCCGGATATCTCATTCAGTTGCGCCCAGACATCGATCCGTTGCAAGGCCCGCGCGAAGTCGAGGCGGACTTTACCGATCTGCATGCCTGGGCGGAGGTCTATCTGCCGGGCGCGGGCTGGATCGGATTCGACGTAACGTCAGGCATGTTGACCGGCGAGGGGCATATCCCCGTCGCGGCCTCACCGCATTATCGGACTGCTGCGCCGATAAGCGGCAATGTCAGCTCTGCAAATGTCGAATTCGGTTTCGAGATGAAAGTGACGCGCGTCAACGAAGCGCCGCGTATCACCAAGCCGTTTTCGGATGACTCGTGGCGGCGTCTCGACGCGTTGGGAGTGAAGGTCGATGTTGACCTCGCATCCGATGACGTGCGCCTGACGATGGGCGGTGAGCCGACATTCGTTTCCATCGACGATCTGGAATCCGCCGAATGGAATACGGCCGCGGTTGGCCCGACCAAGCGGGGCATTGCCGACGATCTCATTCGCCGCCTGCGCACGCGGTTCGCGCCGGGCGGACTGCTGCATTATGGGCAAGGCAAGTGGTATCCCGGCGAAAGTTTGCCGCGCTGGGCGTTCGGGCTTTACTGGCGCAAGGATGGCGTGCCGATCTGGCGAAATCCAGACTTGATCGCGCCGATGGAAGGGCCTCGCTCCGCGAAGATCGAGCAGGCTGAGACATTCGCAGCCGGGGTCGCCGAGAAACTTGGCGTCGATGCGAGCAATGTGTTGCCGGCCTACGAGGATCAGGCGCACTGGCTGCTGAAGGAAAACAGTCTTCCCGGCAACGTCGATCCCAGCGACTCCAAATTGGCAGACCCCGAAGAGCGCTCGCGTATGGCGCAGGTGTTTCAGCAGGGACTGAACGTACCGAGGGGGTTCGTGCTGCCGGTGCAGCGCTGGAACGCGAAAGCGGCAAGCCGTTGGCGCAGCGAGAAATGGAGTCTACGGCGGGGAAATCTGTTCTTGATGCCGGGCGATTCACCGCTCGGGCTTCGACTGCCGATGAGTTCGCTGCAATGGATTCCGCCGGAAGATTATCCCTACATCGTCGAGCAGGATCCGATGGAGGAACGCGAACCGCTGCCAGCATTCGACGGCAGTCCTGCGCCGCTGGAAGCGCCAGCGCAACCTCCTGTGTTTGACGACGGCGCACAGATGGACGGGGCTCCACGTCAGTTCATTCAGGAGCAATATGTTGGAGATGGAAAAGGTGGTGTCCGCACAGCGCTGTCGATTGAAATTCGCGATGGCATTCTATGCGCCTTCATGCCGCCGGTCGAAACGCTGGACGACTATCTGGAGCTGATCGCGGTGGTCGAGGCGACAGCGGAAGACATGAAGCTTCAGGTTCATGTCGAGGGTTATGCGCCGCCTTACGACCCGCGTATCGAGGTCATCAAGGTGACGCCAGATCCGGGTGTGATCGAGATCAACATCCATCCAGCCAAAAATTGGCGCGAGATCGCCGATACCACCATCAGTCTTTACCAGGAAGCTGCGCACGTCCGGCTCGGTGCCAATCGCTTTTTGATCGATGGCCGTCATACCGGGACAGGCGGCGGCAATCATGTGGTGATAGGCGGCGCCACGCCGGCGGACTCGCCGTTCCTGCGCCGGCCAGATTTGCTGAAGAGCGTGGTGCTATATTGGCAGCGTCATCCTTCATTGTCGTATCTGTTCTCGGGCATGTTCATCGGTCCCACCAGTCAGGCTCCACGGATCGACGAAGCCCGACACGACGCTCTCTACGAACTTGAAATTGCCATCGCGCAGATTCCGCCGAAAGGCGAGAAGGTTCCGTTATGGCTGGTTGACCGCACGTTCCGGCATCTGCTGGTCGATATCACCGGAAATACACATCGCGCGGAAATCTGCATCGATAAGCTGTATTCACCCGACAGCCCGACGGGCCGTCTCGGCCTCGTCGAATTCCGCGCGCTGGAAATGCCGCCCGATGCGCGCATGAGTCTTGCGCAGCAACTGGTGATCCGCGCGCTGATCGCGAAGTTCTGGCGCGAACCGCAGGAAGGCCGCTTCGTGCGCTGGGGCACCACGCTGCACGATCGGTTCATGCTGCCTTACTTCCTGTGGGAAGACTTTAAGGATGTTCTGTCTGACCTGAAACAGGCTGGCTACGACTTCGAGCCCGAATGGTTCGAAGCGCAGCTGGAATTTCGCTTTCCGCTTTTCGGCAGGGTACAGCACGGCGGCGTGACGCTGGAGCTGCGGCAAGCGCTGGAGCCCTGGCACGTGCTTGGCGAAGAAAACACCGGCGGCGGTACGGTTCGCTATGTCGATTCGTCCGTTGAGCGTCTGCAAGTCAAGGTCAATGACTTTGTTGAAGGTCGGCATGTTATCACCTGCAATGGCCGCCGGCTGCCGATGACCGGCACCGGCCGTTCAGGGGAGGCTGTCGCCGGTGTCCGCTTCAAGGCATGGCAGCCATCGTCCGGGCTGCATCCGACCATCCCGGTCCATGCGCCGCTGACCTTTGACATTATCGACACCTGGAATGGACGCTCGCTGGGTGGCTGTGTCTATCATGTCGCTCATCCCGGCGGCCGCAGCTATGAGACCAAGCCGGTTAACAGCTATGAGGCCGAGGCGCGGCGGCTAGCCCGTTTTCAGGACCATGGTCACACGCCGGGCCGGATTGAGGTGCCAGCGGCAGAGCAAACCCTTGAATTTCCCCTAACTCTGGACCTCCGGACGCCACTCCCGCATTGAGGCCATCGCGATAATCGGCGAAGTTGTCGCGCAGAGCAAAAGGCGAGTCGGGATGGCGGACACGGACACCGGAGAAAAGGCACCGCAAGCAGCGCAGAGCGATCTTCTGGATTGCACTCGCGGTTATGCGCCGTTGCCGGGGATTCCGGACGAATTTCTCGATGCCAACGGCAATCCTCGCGAGGTGTGGACGCGATTTTTTGACGCCTTTTCCGCGCTGGGGTCGGGTGAGATTGAACGTCGGTTTGCGTCGGCGGACCAGCATATGCGCGAGGCGGGGGTGACCTACCGGGCGCCCGGAGAGGCCGCGGACCGGATGTGGCCGCTGAGCCATCTACCGTTGCTGATCGACGAAGTCGAGTGGAAGCAGATTTCGGAGGGCGTTGCGCAACGCGCTGAGTTGTTCGAGTTGATTCTGCGCGATCTGTACGGCGAAGGCCAATTGATCGCCGACGGCGCATTACCCGCTGCCGCGATCGCAGGCAGCTCGGAATATCTGCGTTCGGTTTGTGGTGTGCAGCCGCCCGGGGGCCAATATCTCAATCTTTATGCCGCCGACATCGGCCGTGGACCGGACGGACGCTGGTGGGTTTTGTCCGACCGGACGCAGGCCCCGTCCGGTGCAGGCTATGCGCTCGAAAACCGGCTGGTGTTGTCGCGCGCGCTGACAAATCTCTACACATCGATGAATGTCGAACGTGTCGCTCCATTTTTCGAGGCGTTTCGCGACAGCTTGCGAGGACTTGCGGATCGCGATGAGCCGCGCATTGGATTGTTGACGCCGGGAAACTCGAGCGAGACTTATTTCGAGCATGCGACATTGGCGCGATACCTCGGCTTCCTGCTGGTGGAAGGTGACGACCTCGCGGTGAATGAGGATCGGCTGCATGTTCGTACCGTCGCGGGTCTGAAACGGCTGGATGTGCTGTTGCGGCGGGTCGATTCAAACTTTCTCGATCCGCTCGAGCTTGACTCACGCTCGATGCTTGGCGTCCCCGGTCTGATCGATGTCATCCGAAAAGGTGGCGTGGCCGTCGCCAACATGCCGGGGTCCGGTGTGATGGAGGCGCGAACGCTGCTTGGATTTTTGCCAAGCCTGAGCCAACGGTTCTTCGGTGAAGGGCTGAAGATGCCGCATATCGCCACATGGTGGTGCGGACAGAAATCGGCGCGGGAAGAAGTATTGTCGCGGCTCGACGATATGGCGATCGAGGGCGCCTACGGTCAGTCTGTGCCGGGCTTTCCGCGTCGGGGTCCGATTGTCGGCAGTTCGCTGTCCAAGAGTGAGCGCGCGCAACTGGTGGACGCTATCAGCAAGCGTGGCATCGATTATGTCGGGCAAGAAATGGTGCGCCTCTCCACCACCCCGGTATGGGACAACGGGCATATTTCTCCACGGCCGTTCGTGCTTCGGGTGTTTGCAGCCGCGACACCAAATGGCTGGACCATCTTGCCGGGCGGATTTTGCCGTATCGCCGATCAACCCGATGCGCGCGCCGTGTCGATGGGTGAGGGCGCGCGAGCCGCCGACGTCTGGGTCGTATCGGAGAAGGAGGTCTCCACATCGACACTGCTGCCGCCGAGCGACTCCGTCCGCATCAAACGTATCGCCGGATGGGTGCCGAGCCGCGCGGCAGACAATCTGTTCTGGCTGGGTCGCTATCTGGAGCGCGCTGAGGCCACGCTGCGGCTGGTTCGCGCGCTGGGCGGAGCGTTGCGCGAACCGGGTAAGGGCCCGTCGCCGATGCAGCCGGTAATTGAGCGGATTCAGCGTCTGCTTGTCGCTTGGGGAGCAACGACGCCGTCTGCACGTGCGAAACTGGCGACGACCGCCGCGCAGGCACTGCAAGCCAAGGACAAGTTCGGGTCTGCGTTATCGCTGCTTCGCTCGGCGCAGCGCACGGCGACCACATTGCGGGAACGCCTTTCGGCGGATGCCTGGCATGTCATCACCGGCATGGTGGAGCATCTTTCCGAGAAAACCGAGGACGACGAGGCTCTGCTGGAGGCGGCGGAGTGGACGCTGCAATCGCTGGCGACGTTCGCAGGGCTGGCGCAAGAGAATATGAATCGCGCCGCAGGCTGGCGGTTTCTCGAAATGGGAAGGCGGGTCGAGCGTGCCATCAACACCGCGCGTTTCGCACGTCAGTTTGCCTATGATTCTGCAACGGGCGAGGATCTCGATCATCTGCTGACGCTGGTAGACTGCCAGATCACCTATCGGTCGCGCTATCTCATTGGACCGCTTTTGGCGCCGGTGCGCGATCTTGTGGTTCTGGATGCCTATAACCCGCGTTCGGTCGCGTTCCAGATCGCGGCGCTCAACGAGCATATCGCCAGTCTTCCGAGCATGCGTGAAGGCGGCTTGATCGATCCGCCGCATCGTCTCGCGGTGACGCTTCAAGCCGCTATGACCGCCGGTGAGGCTGAAGCATTCGATACCAAGGCCCTGTTTGCTCTCGAGCAGAACCTGCTTAACCTCGCCGACGCTATAGGCTCGCACTACTTCCCGCATGGCAGTAGCGCGTTGCGGCCGGAGAAGCTGACGGGGTTCGCGTGATCTACGACATCCGTCATGTCACGACATACTCCTATGAAAGCCCGGTGAGTTTCGCGCGTTGTTCGTTGAGGCTCGAACCCAAGACCGGCGATGGCCAGCAACTGATATCGCATAAAGTGGAGATCAAGCCGCTACCGGTCGAGCGCACGGTGAGAACCGATTTTTTCGGTATCCGCACTGAAAGCATCGTGATCGAGGCTGCCCATCGCGTCCTGCGTATCGATGCACGCTCGCGCGTGGATGTGGCGCGCGCCACGCCGTCCCGCGACATGAAATCTCCACCTTGGGAGCAGGTGCGCGAGGCTGCTTTCGCGTCGAACGGCCTGGTTGCGAGTTCACCGGTGGGTTACCTGTTTGCCAGCCCGTTGGTGCCGGTCCTGTCGCCGGTCACCGACTACGCTTCCGCAAGTTTTCCGGCAGGCGGTGGGATATTCGCTTCGGCCGCAGACCTGATGCGGCGGATCAATCGCGATTTCGTCTACGACTCCAAGGCGACGGAAATCTCGACGCCGCTACGGGATGTTTTTGAGAAACGTCGCGGGGTTTGTCAGGATTTTGCGCATATCATGATCGCCGGGTTGCGCGGCCTCGGGTTGCCAGCAGCCTATGTCAGCGGCTATCTGCGAACGACGCCACCGCCGGGCCGTCCACGGCTTCAAGGTGCAGATGCGACCCATGCTTGGGTAGCTGTTTGGTGCGGTGAGCAGATCGGATGGATCGGGTTCGATCCGACCAACGATCTGGTAATTGGAAACGACCATGTCGTGCTTGCTGTCGGCCGCGATTATACAGATGTCTCGCCCGTCGACGGGATCATCGTCGGATCGCGCAAACAGAAACTCGCTGTTGCAGTCGATGTGATCCCGGTGGAATGATCCTGCCGGTTACGGGAGGCTATCAGCCCTTGTGGCTGCCGTCGGCACAAAACGATGCGCGGATGTTGCAATCGGCCGCGCTTCGGCCCTCCTTGCGGCAGCGTGCCAAAGCTGCGTCGATCGCCTGACCGAGCGTCGCGCCTTCGGCCGTGTACGCTCCCCAATAGCGCGTCCGCCGGACGCGGGTGGTGTAGAAGGCCATCGCGCCACATTTGGTCGTTGAGGAAATCTTGCAGCCACGTCCGCCGTTGTTGACGCACAGGGTCAGCGCGCGCGCTTCGGCTTCGTCCCGCGTCGCCTTCTGCCAGACAGCGCCCCACGCGCCACGAGCTGCAAATCCGATGGCAGCCCACTGTTCTGTAGGCGGCGCGGGCGTTTTGGGTTTGAGCGATTCGAGCCGTATTCTGGCGAGTGAGGCGAAAGTCCCGTCGGGATATTTGTCGAGATAGGCGGTGATTTCAGCGGGATTTCGCGAATCTTTCACCGAATTCCAGAACGTGATCTCGGCACTGGTATCGATCTGTGCATGGGCTGTGCACGACAAGCAGAATAGGGCAACTGCCAGCATCAGCGCGCAACAGATCCTGCGTAACATTACTTTGCCTCGGTTTGGAATTCGGCGAGCAGCCTAAAAGCCAAATCCTGCATTGTCGAGCAGGCCCGGTTGTGTTCAACCGGAAAAGAGCGTTGCAGTGTTTGGGCAAACGCGTTGTGTGTGTCGGCACGAAGATTACGGATTGGATGATAGATGAGCGCGTATTTCGAGGAGCTTGACTATCGGCCGACGCCGATGGGCGTACTTACGCTGCGCCGCCGCAAACATCTCGCACAAGCTGTCGATATCTACGAAATCAAGCTTGGCGAAGAATTCCTGATGTCGAGCATGTTCACGGCTTCCGAAATTGCTCTGGCGCGTCTCGGCCTTGCCGACTTGGTCGGGGATGGCCTCGAAGTGGTCGTGGGAGGATTAGGGCTCGGCTATACAGCCGAGGCGGTGCTGGATAACAGTCGCGTCGGCTCACTCCTAGTTGTCGATGCGCTTTCCGAAGTTATCGAATGGCACGAACGCGGTCTGATCCCACTCGGCGCGAAACTGGTTGCCGACGAACGGTGCCGGTTCGTCCATGGCGACTTCTTTGCCATGTCACTGTCAGTCGACGGCTTCGACCCGGAAAAAGCGCAGCGCAAATTCCACGCGATCCTTGTCGATATCGATCATTCGCCACAGGATACACTGCATTCCAGCCATTCATCGCTTTACAGCGCGGAGGGGCTGCGGAGTCTTGCGAGACACCTCCATGCTGGTGGCGTTTTCGCGCTGTGGTCAAACGATCCGCCGGACGAGGCGTTCTCGAAAATGCTTTCGAATGCATTTCCGGTCTCAAACGCACACGTCATCACTTTTTACAACCCGTTGCAGGATCGGGAATCAACCAACACTGTTTACGTTGCGAGGAAAAAATCCACCGAATGAATCTCATTCGGCAGCCTTCATTTCAGATGTCCGATAGCTTCCATCGGCAGCGAAGCTTTCGCAGGTGGTGCCATCCTGTGCCGCCCAATCTGCAAAGGGCGCCGGCCCGCACAGGAACATGTAGTAATCATAAGGCGCGCGGCGGTCGTTGGACATGATGTACTGGTAGTGCATACGCCAGTAGTTGAATCGGACCTTCGCAAACACCTCGGGCGCTATCATCTTGCGGATCGGCACTTGCCATGTTTGTGGATTGCAGCGTCGCTCCCCCGCATCGACGCCGATACCGGCGACAGGATCGAACGCCCAAAAGTTCATGAAATCTTCGCGGGATTGACAGTCGACCCAGAGAACGCTGCGCTCGGTTGCCATTTTCGCCACGGTGCCACGCAACGCCTCCGCTGCCGAATGCATAGCCAAAGCGGGCATGATGGACCCGACAGTCACGACGGATATCGGCATGCCGTGCCGGCCGACGTCGGGATCGCGTTCTAGTGCCTTCGCCATTGTCGTTAGCGCGAGCATCGCGCCCGCACTGTGGCCGATCACGAGGATTTCGTCAGCTTCCCGGGCACGCGCGGCTGCGACAATACGGTCGGCGAGAATATCGAGGGAGCGATCGAATCCGGTCGGCTTTCCGCGTGCGAATTCGCGCAAATGAGGCCAGCAGTTGTTGAGCTGGTTGACGAACATTCCGTTCGCTAACGGGCGGAGCAGGGCAAAACATCCGGCTGCAAATACAACGGCAAGAAGGATTGTTACGACTGCCGGTCCATCCGGCGAACTTGTGGCGGCGGCTGAAAACCATCCTCCCACAAGCGCAACTGCGATCCACATAAGCAGCAGGATCTGTGAGTAGATCAGCAGAACGCCCATGCGCCAGGACGCGCGAAACACCCGAAGCAATGCACCGCTCACGATATCGTCGATCATCCAGCGGGCGGTACGTGTCAGTTGCTGCCAGAACGGCTGAGCAAGGTTCGCACGGATGAGGTTCTCGAGCCGGAGAAATTCGTAACGTGTCGTGACCTGCCAGTTCGGGCCGGCGGTATCGATGATCCAGCTTGCGACGTCACTGGACTCGATCTGGCAGTCTGACAACTCGCTTTGGACAGGCCATGTCGCGCAAAAGCGATCCCATTCGCGGCGAAACATGCGGTAGAAGCCGCTCGCACCCTGAGGCTCGTAACCTTCGATGAAAAAAACGAGGCGGCGCTGGACTTGAGCCACGCGTTACGATTTCGATCGTGTGGTCTTTTTTGTTGTTTTTGTTTTGCGGGATGTCTTTGCGGATTTTTTCGCGGGCACTTTTTTCCCTTCCTTTCGCGCTTCTGAAAGGCCGATAGCAATTGCCTGTTTCCGGCTCTTGACCTTCTTACCCGATCTTCCGCTTTTCAACGTGCCCTTTTTCTCCTTGTGCAACGCACGCGCAACTTTCTTCGTTGCTGCCTTTGAATATTTCCGCGCCATGATCGTCTCCGCAATCGAGAGTGCTGCGGATAATCGCTTTAAACGGCGATAGGTTCCGATCGACGCGCGGCAAGCGATACCCAAGCGATATCGATGGCTTTGACGGCGACGATGACTGTCTAGCGGCCGTTTGACGCAGTCACGATCCAGATCGAGCCGCCGAGCGGTACCTTCTCACCTTTCTGATGTGCGGTGAGCGCGGTTCGAATCGACTGTGTCGTCACCTCGATCTTGTCGGCCGGCTGATTCTCAAGAGCGCGACTGGTGGGACCAATGGTGAGGACTGTTTCAATTGCCGCTTCAAGCCCGCGGCCGGTGGCGATGTCGAGCAACAAATCGGCGCGCTCCATGCCGATATCAGAGAAGCCCGAGTCGCCAAGCACACGGCGAACACGTTCCTCGTTGGCGAATGAGAATGGGCCGGGATCGTCTGGCTTCATTTCAGGAAGCTTCGGCACAAATTTGTACGCTTCCTGCAGGCCGAGCATCATCCAGGGATTGTCGCGTGGTGTGCGCCAGCAAGCGAATGCAAGGCGGCCGCTCGGGCGTAATGCCTTGCGCATGTTTGCAAAGGAGTCGGACGGGTTGGCAAAAAACATTACGCCGAACCGGGAGAACAGCAGATCTGTACTTGCTGGAGCAAACGGGTAGACCGTTGCGTCGGCCAGCACGAATTCGACCGGCGCACCCGCTGGCGCGAGTTCTCTTGCCCGGCCCAGCATCGGCTCGGAAATATCCACACCTGTCACGCGTCCGGTCTTGCCAACCTTCTTGAGGAGATCGAAGGAGGTGGCTCCGCAGCCGCAACCGACATCGATCACCGCTTCTCCAGCCTTGACGGCGGCACGGTCGATCAGAACTTCGGAGACGGGTGCCAGAACGACATCCTGAAGCTGCTGCCGGTCGGTCCAGTGGCGGCCTGCGGGGCCATTCCAGTAAGCAATCTGATCGGCGTTACGGTCATCGATGGCTGGCTGGGTCATGAGGCGCTCCGGTGATACCAGTCCCTTTTAGGCCAGTCCGGCGACGCTGAACAGGAAAGCCTGCCATGCGTCGCCGGTTAGCCGGGTGCCTCGCAACATTCTCGGCTGGAGGCCGCGTCACGATCCCCTGAACAGGACTTTGCCCGTGCCTTTCGCAGCGTGGGAAATCGCGGCGGCGGCTTCGCTGAGTGGGTAGGTGGCTTCTACCGGCGTGAAGATTGTTCCGTCCGCGATCCAGCCGGCCATCTTTTTCTGTACTTCCACGACACGCGCGGGGGCACTCTTGTTGAACCAGTTCAACAGCCAGAATCCCTTGAGCGTGAGATCGCGGAAGATGTTCGGGGCCGTGAAGTAGGGGCCTGGTCCGCCGCTCATCACACCGTAGGCAACAAGCGTGCCGCCGTTGGCAAGGCAATCGTTCAGTTGCATCAAACCCGGACCACCGACGCTATCGAGCGCGAGCATGATCTTGGCCTTGCCGGTCGCCTCAGTTACCCGTTTGGCCAGATCAGGACCTTCGACGAGAACCACGTCGGCTCCGAGCTTTCTCAGTTCGTCGATCAGTTCCGGGCGACGCACGACGCTGACGGTGTGGATGCCCAGTTGCTTTGCGATCGCGATGACTGCGCGTCCGACAGCAGAATTACCGGCGCTCTGGATAACCCAGTCGCCTGTCTTTAGAGCGACGTATTCCGTCAACATCAGATACGCCGTCGGCGGGTTCACCATCAGCATCGAAAGCTGCTGCGGGTCCGCGCCGGTTGGCAATGCGAACAAGCCATCTGCCTTCACCTTGCTGCGCGTCAGCCACGTCGATGCTCCCCTTGGAAACAGCACGCGGTCGCCTTCCTTGAGGCCAGCGACACCCGAACCGACTTTGGCGACGCGCGCCAACCCTTCGGAGCCGACCGGCGCCGGCAATTTCGGTTTGACGCCGTAGAGGCCGCGCATCAGCACGAGGTCGGAGGGATTGATCGGCGAGAATTCCATATCGACAACGATTTCACCGGCTCCCGGTGCACCGGGATCGGGAAGGCTGACGGCCTCGACCACGTCCCACGGTTTTCCGAACGCGTTGATCTGAACGCTGTGCATGGTGACCTCCCGAAATTGCCGCTTCGCGGCTCGATACGAAAACGTTATGCTCAGTTCGATATTACAACTAGTCTATACAAGCAACTAAATGAAGGAAATGACTGGTATGCGCGAGCCATCATTCGCACGTTTGAACTGTTCTATCGCACGAGCGCTCGCGGTACTCGGCGACCCGTGGTCGTTCCTGATTCTACGGGACGCGCTGGGAGGCGTTCGGACGTTTGAAGGTTTTATGCGCGGTCTCGGGATCGCGCGAAATACGCTGACGGACCGGTTGCGGCACCTCGTCGAAGAGGGATTGCTGACGCAGATGGATGTAGGCAAGCGCGGAACGCGATTCGAGTATGTTCCGACACCGAAAGCGAAGGAATTTCAGGCACCGCTTATGGCGATCATGCAGTGGGGTGATCGTTGGGTCTCCGGCCCCGGCAATGAGCCGGTTATCGCAACCGAACGCGAGAGTGGCTCGGCTATCGCGCCGCTGGTTGTGCGAAGTGCATCCGGGCGCGCGGTATCCTCTGATGACCTGATGTACAAGCCCGGACGTGGTGCGACGACGACGACGCGCGACTATTTGCTCGCAAAGAACAAGCGGCCGGCGGTCGAGCGGACTTAACTGTCAGCGCGAGCAATATCGACTTCCTCGTCGTTACCAGGCGCGGAACAGAACACTCGCGTTGACGCCACCGAAGCCGAAGCCGTTCGACAGCACATGCTCGATTGCCATCGGCCGTGCGGCGCCGCGCACGAGATCGATGCCTTCCGCGGCTGCATCCGGATGATCGAGGTTAAGCGTGGCCGGTGCAATCTGGTCGCGCAGGGCCAGCACCGAGAAGATCGCCTCAAGTCCGCCGGCAGCGCCGAGCAGGTGACCCGTGGCGGACTTCGTGGAGCTGACTGCGACCTGTCCTTCAGTGCCGAACACAGCCTTGATCGCTGCGAGCTCACCGTTGTCGCCGACCGGCGTCGAGGTCGCATGCGCATTGAGATGCTGAACCTCGATCGGCGAAATGCCGGCCTGGCGCAGTGCAATTTCGATCGAGCGGCGCGCGCCGTCACCGTCGTCCGGCCCAGCGGTCATGTGGTAAGCGTCCGACGTCGTCCCATAACCAACAAGCTCGGCAATGGGTGTCGCGCCGCGGCTGAGCGCGTGGTCGAGCGTTTCGATCACCACGATGCCCGCACCTTCGCCCATCACGAAGCCGTCGCGGTCGCGGTCGAACGGGCGTGAGGCGCGCTGCGGCTGATCGTTGAAATTGGTTGAGAGCGCGCGGGCAGCGGCAAATCCGCCAAGGCTGACGCGGTCGATACACGCTTCAGCACCACCGGCGATTGCGACGTCAGCTTCACCCGCCAGCAGAAGGCGCGCGGCATCTCCGATAGCTTGCACGCCTGCGGCGCATGCCGTCACGGGTGCACCAAGTGGGCCTTTGAAGCCATGCCGGATCGAAACCTGTCCGGCTGCAAGATTAACGAGAAACGACGGTACGGTGAATGGCGACAACCGGCGAACGCCGCGCTCATCAACGGTCCGCACCGCATCGACAATTGCGGGAAATCCGCCGACGCCAGAACCGATGATGGTTGCCGTGCGCTCTCGAGACCGCGCATCTTGCGGCGCCCATCCGGCTTGCGCGAGCGCTTCATCCGCCGCCATCATGGCGAACTGGATAAAGCGATCCATCTTCTTCTGGTCTTTTTTCGGAATTGAGCGATCAGGATCGAAACCGAATTCAGGATCTTCCACCATATCGGGCACGATGCCGCAGGCTTTCACCGGCAAATCGGCGGCGACATTGTCGGACAAGGCGCGGATGCCGGATTGCCCCGCAATCAACCGGGACCAATTGCTCTCGACGCCGCAGCCCAGCGGCGAGACGGCTCCCATTCCGGTGACGACAATGCGTCGTATGGCGCTGCTTCGTTTCACAATTTCACCACAGGTTGCTTGAGAGACAACGCAGCCCGATTGCCGGGTGTACGCTTACGTCACCGGCGGAAAATCCGCCGGGATGCAAATGTTAGAATCGGACCACTGGGCCGATCAGTTCAGCCTGCGCTCGACAGCGATGGCAGTTGCTTCGCCGCCGCCGATGCAAAGCGAGGCGATACCGCGCTGGACGTTGTTCTTCTCCATCGCATGCAGCAGCGTTACGATCAGCCGTGCGCCGGTTGCACCGATGGGATGGCCGAGCGCACAGGCTCCGCCGTTGATGTTGAGTTTGTCGCGAGGAATTCCGAGGTCTTTGGCAGCGGCCATCGGCACCACCGCGAAGGCTTCGTTGATCTCGAACAGATCGACGTCGCCGATTTTCCAGCCGACCTTGTCGAGCAGTTTACGGATTGCCGGAATAGGAGCGGTCGTGAACCAGTCGGGAGCCTGACTGTGGGTCGAATGTCCCTTGATCTCGGCGAGGATCGGCAGACCTTCGCGCTCCGCAATCGAGCGTCGCGTCAGAACCAGCGCGGCTGCACCGTCGGCATTTGCAGATGAAGCCGCAGGTGTGATGGTGCCGTTCGGACGGAAAGCGGGTTTCAGGTTCGGAATCTTGGCGGGGTCGACTTTCAGTGGATGCTCGTCGTTTTCAACGATGCGGACGCCCGCCTTTTCCTTGACCGAAATGGGCGCGATCTCTTTCTTGAACGCACCGCTCTCGACAGCGTTGCGCGCACGCGTCAACGTTTCGATTGCGTAGTCGTCCTGGTCCTTGCGGCTGAACTGGTAGGCCTCCGCCGCAGCTTCACCGAAGTCGCCCATCGAGCGGCCGGTCTCGTAGGCGTCCTCGAGGCCGTCCATCATCATGTGGTCGATAATGCGGTCGTGGCCGACGCGATATCCGCCGCGTGCTTTCTGAAGCAAGTAGGGCGCGTTGGTCATGCTCTCCATGCCGCCGGAAACGACGATGTTCGCAGAGCCGGCAGTGATGAGATCGTGAGCCAGCATGGTGGCCTTCATGCCCGATCCACACACCTTGTTGACGGTGGTGGCGCCGGTGGCGTCCGGCAACTTCGCGCCGCGTGCGGCCTGACGGGCTGGAGCTTGTCCTTGTCCTGCGGGAAGGACGCAACCCATCAGCACTTCGTCGATCTGGTCGGGCGACAGTTTTGCCCGTTCCAGCGCCGCGCCAATGGCGTGCGAACCGAGATTGTGTCCGCTGAACGAAGATAGATCGCCTTGAAAGCGGCCAAGAGGAGTGCGGACTGCGGAAACGATGACGACGGGATCGGACGTGGACATGCAACTGCTCTCCTGGTTCGCTCACGGTACCGGACCGTGTTAGATGATATGCATCATATGAAAGGATGCGGAAATTGCAATCCGCGTCTGGACAATAAAAGCATGAATTGAGTCCGGACAAGCCGCCCGGCGTTTAAAACATGGCTTGGTATGCCAAAATCCGCATGAATTATTTTCGTGCGTCGGATGAGTTATTTTCGTCTGTCGAGAAAAGCCTGCATGTGGCGCTGGGGTTCGCCGGTCAGGAACGATTTTCCGAACACGCCGACACTCAGGTTGATCGATTCCGTGAGCGGAAGTTCTTCCCACTCCCTCAAGAGCGCCTTCTGATTTCGCATGGCTTCGGGTCCGCATTCTGCAATCGCGGCGGCCGCGGTTGCTATGGCTTGATCGAGGTCGGCTTCCGCGACGACCTGATCGACCAATCCCCAATTCAATGCCGTCGGCGCATCGACGGTGGCGGCGGTCAGAATCAGCCAGCGAGCGCGTCCCCAGCCGATTAATCTCGGAAGCAGGGCTGCATGGATCACCGAGGGAATGCCGACCTTGACCTCCGGCATCGCGAACTTGGCATCCTGCGATGCGATTCGAATATCGCAAGCTGCCGCGAACTCGAGGCCGCCTCCGAGACACCATCCACGGAGCCGCGCGATTACGGGCGAGGGGAATTGCCGGACGGCTTCGCAAACATCGCGCAATCCGGTGATGAATTTTTCAGCCGACGCTTGATCGAGAGTTGCCATCTCCTTGATGTCCGCACCGCCGATCATGCTCTTCTCGCCGGAACCTCTGACGATCAGTACGCGGATGTCGCGGTCCTTCCCGAGTTGTTCCAGCCCCTCGCGAACGCCATGGATCACCGCCGAATTCATGATGTTGAGCGGACCGGCATTGGTGATCGTCAATTGTGCGATGCCGTTCTCGCCGCGGTTGACGCTGCAGTAGTTGTTGATCGTTTGCATTTTTTTGAAGCACCTGACGGTTGTCGGGGAGGGTCGTGACAGCGATGGTGCGCGATCCATTTCCTGACGTCAAATATCGTGCATGGCAGCCATTTCTGGTTTGAAACAGGCTTATAAGCCGGCGAAACGTGCTATTATATGATCCAGCACATGTGATGAGGCGGCGATGCGCTATTCCAAGGAGCACAAGGCGGAGACCCACGACCGGATCGTGAAGAATGCATCGGTGCGCCTGCGGGAACGCGGCGCGGCGAGTCTCGGAGTCGCCGAGCTGATGAAGGAAGCCGGGCTTACCCATGGTGGATTTTATGCTCATTTTGCATCGCGCGATGCTCTGATCAGCGAGGCTTTCGCCCATGCGATGAAGCAGACCAACGGGCGCTGGCGCAGGCGGGCCGAGCAGGTGCCGGAAGGCAAGCGTCTGGCCTCGATTGTAAACGGCTATCTGTCGGCTGAACATCGCGACGACATCGGCAACGGTTGTGCGTTGCCGTCGTTGGGCGTCGAAGTCTCGCGTGCCAGCCCAAAAACACGAAAGGCTTTCGCCAGCAAGCTCGACGACATGATCGCGATGCTTGTGGAGCAATCCCCCGATTTACCCGCAAAGACCGCGCGACGCGAGGCCATTGCCGTGATCTCGACGATCATGGGGGCGATGATTTTGGCGCGTGCCGCCGGGGCAGGCGAGTTCTCGGATGAGATTCTGAGCGCTGGCCGTCATGCCGCTCTGCGGGGCGAGGAAGCGGCAAAACCGCGCGCTAGGAAGCCAAAGGTCAAGAGCGGGGCCTGAACGTCCGGCTCAGCCTCTTTGCATTGCGCGCCACCGTGCTGTGCGCAGAACCGGGTTCCTAATCCGGTTGTTGCGGTGCTAGAACCTTCGAAACATTCGGTTTTGGAGGATAAGCATGCGCACGATCGGTCACTTTATTGGCGGCAAGGAAGTCAAGGGCACGTCCGGCCGTTTCGCGGACGTGTTTGAGCCGATGACCGGCGATGTTCAGGCTCAGGTCGCACTCGCCTCCAAGGCGGAAATGCGCGCAGCGGTTGAGAATGCCAAGGCGGCACAGCCGGACTGGGCGAATACCAATCCGCAGCGCCGCGCCCGCGTCATGATGAAATTCGTCGAACTGGTGCAGCGCGACTATGACAAGCTCGCGGAACTGCTGGCGCGCGAGCACGGCAAGACGGTTCCTGACGCCAAGGGAGATATCCAGCGCGGGCTTGAAGTCGCGGAATTCGCCTGTGGCATTCCCCACCTGATGAAGGGCGAGTACACCGAAGGTGCCGGCCCCGGCATCGATATCTATTCAATGCGCCAGGCGCTCGGTGTCGTTGCCGGTATTACCCCGTTCAATTTCCCGGCGATGATTCCGATGTGGAAGTTCGCCCCTGCAATCGCTTGCGGCAACGCATTCATTCTCAAGCCGTCCGAGCGCGATCCCGGCGTGCCGATGGCGCTGGCGGCCCTGATGATCGAGGCGGGACTGCCAGCCGGCATTCTCAACGTGGTCAACGGCGACAAGGAGGCAGTCGACGCGATCCTCGACGATCCGGATATCAAGGCCGTCGGTTTCGTCGGCTCCTCGCCGATTGCGCAGTACATCTATGAGCGCGCGGCAGCGAACAACAAGCGTGCGCAGTGCTTCGGCGGCGCCAAGAACCACGCCATCATCATGCCGGATGCGGACATGGACCAGACCGTCGATGCGCTGATCGGCGCGGGCTACGGTTCGGCCGGCGAACGCTGCATGGCGATCTCGGTCGCGGTGCCGGTGGGCAAGACCACAGCGGACCGGTTGATGGAAAAGCTCATCCCGCGCGTTGAAAGCCTGAAGATCGGCCCCTCGACCGACCCAAGCGCTGACTTCGGTCCGCTGGTGACCAAAGCAGCACTGGAGCGCGTCAAGGATTACGTCGAGGTCGGTATCAAGGAAGGCGCGAAGCTTGCCGTCGATGGTCGCGGCTTCAAGATGCAGGGCTACGAGAAGGGCTTCTATATGGGTGGCTGTCTGTTCGACAACGTCACCAAGGATATGCGCATCTACAAGGAAGAAATCTTCGGACCCGTGCTCTCGGTGGTTCGCGCAAGCGACTACAACGAAGCTCTGGCGCTGCCGTCCGACCACGACTACGGCAACGGCGTTGCAATCTTCACCCGCGACGGTGACGCGGCGCGGGACTTCGCGGCCAAGGTCAATGTCGGCATGGTGGGCATCAACGTGCCGATCCCGGTGCCGATCGCGTACTACACCTTTGGCGGCTGGAAGAAATCCGGTTTCGGCGATCTCAACCAGCACGGTCCGGACTCGATCCGCTTCTACACCAAGACCAAGACCGTCACTTCGCGCTGGCCCTCCGGCGTCAAGGATGGCGCGGAGTTCTCCATCCCGACGATGAACTAGTCAGGCACGATCCAGACCCGAAGGGCCGCGTTAGCGAAAAGTGTTAGCCGGTTTTCAAACGAGATCATGCCTCCAGAGATGAGCGCGCCATGCAATTCGCACTGACCGAGGATCAAATCGCGGTTCGCGACATGGCGCGCGAATTCGCAGCCGAGAAAGTCGCGCCGTTTGCCGTGAAATGGGACGAGGAAAAGTTCTTTCCCGTCGACGTGATGCGTGAGGCGGCCGCGCTCGGCATGGGTGGCATCTATATCCGCGAGGATGTCGGTGGTTCTGCGTTGACGCGGTTCGATGCCGCGTTAATTTTCGAGGCGCTGGCGACGGGCTGTCCGACGGTGTCGGCGTTCATCTCGATCCATAATATGGCGTCGTGGATGATCGACAATTTCGGCTCGGACGCACAGCGCCATAAATGGCTGCCGCGTCTTTGCACGATGGAATTGCTGGCGAGCTACGCTCTCACCGAACCGGGTGCCGGTTCGGATGCTGCAGCACTCGGCACCCGTGCGGTGCGTGACGGCGATCATTACATCCTGAACGGTCAGAAGCAGTTCATCTCCGGTGCGGGAGCGAGCGGCATCTACGTTGTGATGGCGCGGACCGGCGGCAGCGGGGCGGGTGGTATCTCCACCCTGGTGGTCGAGGGCGATACGCCGGGCCTGTCGTTCGGTGCCAACGAACGCAAAATGGGATGGAACGCCCAACCGACCCGCGCGGTGATCTTCGAGAATGTACGCGTTCCTGTTGCCAACCGCATCGGCGACGAGGGGATCGGCTTCAAGGTCGCGATGGCGGGTCTTGACGGCGGGCGTCTCAACATTGCCGCTTGCTCCCTCGGCGGCGCACAGTCGGCGCTTGATAAGTCGCTGGCTTATATGAAAGAGCGCAGGGCCTTCGGTCAGCGGCTCGACGAATTTCAGGCACTGCAATTTCGCGTCGCAGACATGGCGACCGAACTAGAAGCCGCGCGCACATTTTTGTGGCGCGCCGCCGCCTCGCTAGATCGCAAGGCCCCCGATGCGGGCATGCTTTGTGCGATGGCCAAGCGTTTTGGCACTGATGCGGGCTTTGAGATTGCCAATCAGGCGCTTCAGCTGCATGGCGGTTACGGCTATTTGTCCGAATACGGCATCGAGAAAATCGTCAGGGACCTGCGCGTGCATCAAATCCTCGAAGGTACCAACGAAGTCATGCGCGTGATCGTGGCGCGAAAGCTGATCGAGGGCGCGCGGTGAGCGCGCATTCAGCGATGGCGGATACGCCGGAGAAAGATCTGATCGCCTGTCGCGAGGGTGCGGCTGGAATCATTCGGTTGAATCGTCCCAAAGCTATCAATGCGCTAACGCTCGAGATGACGCGTGAGATTGTCGTCGCGCTCGACGAGTTCGAAGCGGACCCTGGTGTATCTCTGGTTCTGCTGGAGGGCGCGGGCGAGCGCGGACTGTGCGCCGGTGGCGACATTCGCGGCCTCTATGAAAGCGCGAAGGCAGGCGGCGATCTCGGACCTGTCTTCTGGCGTGAAGAGTATATTCTGAACGCCCGCATTCCGGAATTTCCGAAGCCTTATGTCGCTTATATGGACGGTCTCGTGATGGGCGGTGGCGTTGGGCTGTCCGCCCACGGCGCGCATCGGATTGTCACCGAGACGACAAAGATGGCGATGCCTGAAGTCGGTCTCGGCTTCTTCCCGGATGTCGGCGGAACGTGGCTGCTGTCGCGCACGCCCGGCGAGATCGGAACTTACTTTGCCTTGACGGGGCAGACTATGACCGGGGCCGATGCGGTCTATGCAGGTGCTGCCGATGTTCTGATCGCATCGGGCAATTGGCCGGCGCTCCGCGATGCGCTGACCAATGCGCCTTTGCGGGCGACCAGCGACGACGTTCGTGCAATCCTGGCCGGTTATGCGGTAACTGATGTTCAGGTGCCGGTCGCGGCGCATCGCGAGCAGATCGATCGGGCATTCGCCCACGATACGATGGAAGGGATCGTGGCGGCGCTGAAACAGGATGGTTCGGAATTCGCGAGGGCGACGTTGAAGGCGCTTTCGGACAAATCGCCGACCGCGCTGAAGGTGACGCTGGAATTGCTTCGTCGCGCGCGCAGTTCCAAATCGCTCAAGGAAAGTCTCGTTCGCGAATATAATTCGGCGTTGGCTGTTTTCACGAGCGCCGAATTCGTTGAGGGCGTCCGTGCGGCGATCATCGACAAGGATCGCAATCCGAAATGGTCGCCGTCGCGGATCGAGGATGTGACGCCTGACATCGTCGAAAAGTATTTTGCGCCGAACGGACAATACAAGCTCGTCTTTCCAGATTGACGTCACACAAACAACGATAACGAGGGCAGGAAATGGCAAACATCGCGTTCATCGGTCTCGGCAACATGGGCGGCCCCATGGCTGCCAACCTCGTCAAGGCAGGTCACAAGGTTCAGGGTTTTGATCTTTTGCAAGCGTCAAAGGACGCGGCCAAAGCGGACGGCGTTAGTATCGCTGCGACCGCAGGAGACGCGGTGGAGGGCGCGGATGTCGTCATCACCATGCTTCCGGCAGGCAAGCACGTTCTCACCGTATGGAAGGAAATCATTCCATCCGTCGGCAAAACCACGCTAATGATCGATTGTTCGACGATCGATGTGGAAAGCGCTCGTCTGGCGCATGCTCATGCGACCGAGCACAACTTGTCCTCGATCGATGCACCGGTTTCCGGCGGCACCGGCGGCGCCAAGGGCGCGACGCTGACGTTCATGTGCGGGGGGACCGCCGTATCCTTCGCGACTGCAAAGCCAATTCTGGAAAACATGGGCAAGAAGGTCGTGCATTGCGGAGAGGCGGGCGCCGGGCAAGCGGCCAAGATTTGCAACAACATGATCCTCGGCATTTCGATGATCGGTGTCTCGGAAGCTTTCGCGCTCGGCGAGAAGCTTGGCCTGTCGCATCAGGCGCTGTTCGACGTGGCATCCACGTCGTCGGGCCAATGCTGGTCGCTCACCACGTATTGCCCGGTGCCGGGTCCGGTTCCGGCTTCGCCCGCCAACAACGAATACAAGCCGGGTTTTGCCGCGGCCTTGATGCTCAAGGACCTGCGCCTCTCGCAAGAAGCCGCGAAGGCCGCGGGTGCCGCAACGCCGCTCGGGGCACATGCGGAAAGCATCTATGATGCCTTCGAGAAAGCGGGGCACGGTGGGGTCGATTTTTCCGGCATCATCAGGCATGTTCGCGGGCTGGCAAAATAGGGTCCCTTAATGACGACATTCCAGGACGCGCGCGCTTTTCTGCTCAAACATCGTACCGACTACGACAAAGCCATCGCGGAGTTCCGCTGGCCGGACGAGAAGCAGTTCAATTGGGCGCTCGACTGGTTTGATGCCGGTCTGGCCAATAGTCCTGAAAGCAGCGAACGTACGGCGCTCTGGATCGTCGATACCGCCACGAATACCGAGACGAAATTGTCGTTCGCGGCGCTGTCGCGCCGATCCAACCAGACCGCGAACTTCCTGCGCGATCTCGGCTTGAAGCGTGGCGATCATCTGCTGATGCTGCTCGGCAATGTCGTGCCGTTGTGGGAGACGATGCTCGCAGCCATGAAGCTCGGCGTCATCGTGATCCCTGCGACCACGCTGCTGACGGCGGATGAATTGCGCGACCGGCTCGATCGCGGCAAGGCAAAGGTCGTGATCGCGACGCAGGATCAGGTGGCAAAATTCGAAGGCCTCGGCGGCGAAGGCTTCACGCGCATCGTCGTGGCAGCGACATCCGAGAACAAGGGTTGGCGGCGTTTCGAGGATGCGGCGAACTATCCGGATACGTTCACGCCGGATGGCATGACCAACGCGAACGATCCGATGCTGCTGTACTTCACGTCCGGCACCACGGCGAAGCCGAAGCTCGTGCTGCACAGCCATCGAAGTTATCCGGTCGGGTCGTTGTCCACGATGTATTGGCTCGGCCTTCAGCCGGGCGACATCCATCTCAACATTTCCTCGCCGGGCTGGGCCAAGCACGCGTGGAGTTGTTTCTTCTCGCCATGGAATGCTGGAGCTACGATCTTCATCGTTAACCAGCCGCGCTTCGACGCAAAGGGCTTGCTTGCCACAGTCGCACGATGCGGCGTGACGACGCTGTGCGCGCCACCGACCGTGTGGCGGCTGTTCATTCAGGAGCGGCTGGCGGATTACAAAGTGTCAGTGCGCGAGGTCTGCGGCGCAGGCGAGCCGCTGAATCCGGAAGTGATCGATCAGGTCAAAGCCGCGTGGGGCCTGACAATCCGCGACGGTTACGGCCAGACCGAGACCACGGCATTGGCAGGCAATTCTCCGGGGCAGCCGATGAAAATCGGATCGATGGGACGTCCGATGCCGGGATACAAGGTTGCGGTTGCCGACGCCGACGGTAATCCTGCCAAGGAAGGCGAGGTGCGTCTGGTGCTCGGCGCGGATCGTCCGGCTGGATTGATGCTCGGCTATCAAGGCGACGATGGCAATCCGAAGGGCGCGGACGGAGAGGTCTACCAGACCGGCGACGTGGTGTTTCTCGACGATGATGGCTATCTGACTTTCGTCGGCCGCTCTGATGATGTGTTCAAATCGTCCGACTACCGCATCAGCCCGTTCGAACTCGAAAGCGTGTTGCTGGAGCATGAGCTGGTCGCCGAGGCGGCCGTGGTACCGACGCCGGATCCAATTCGTCTTGCGCTTCCGAAGGCTTATGTGTCGGTGGTGCCGGGCACTGCGATGACGCGCGACACCGCGCTGTCGATTTTCAAATACGTTCATTCCCGGTTGGCCCCGTTCAAGCGTATACGCCGCATCGAGCTGGTGACCGAGTTGCCGAAGACCATTTCCGGCAAGATCCGCCGCGTGCAACTTCGCCGTCTCGAGCATGACAACGATCGCAAGGATTCACTGCGCGGTCAGGAATTCCGGGAGGAGGAATTTCCGGAGTTGCAGACGGGGCAGGGAGTTACGCGGTAGAACTCCTCGATGTATTTCCGGCATATCCCTTCCGTCGTTGTTTGAAACAGCATCCCGGCGCGACGCACAGCAGGGATGAGCGTGCCCGTTCGGCTGCGTTGTCCGCAAATTTCGCTTGGCCGGGCGGCCGATCTGTGGAATGTGCCTCTCAGTTCGAATTCGAAACGGGGTGCGGCCGATGGGCGTTACGATGGATATTGAAGACTACGTGAAGCTTGTGGGCACGGAGCTCGGCGTTTCGGATTGGCATACCGTCGATCAGAAACAGATCGATGCGTTCGCCCACGCGACCGAAGACTTTCAGTTCATTCACATCGACCCAGAGCGTGCAAAGCGCGAGACGCCATTTGGCGGAACCATCGCGCACGGCTTCCTGTCGCTTTCAGTACTGCCGAAGCTTGCTTATGCGACCATGCCGACGCTGAATGGCGCGGCGATGTCGATCAACTACGGTTTCGACAAGATCAGGTTTTTGACGCCGGTTCGCGCAGGTAAGCGCGTGCGCGCGCGTTTTGTGCTGGCCGAGGTGACCATGAAGTCGCCAAAGGAATTGCTGGCGCGTACTGCAACCACGCTCGAGATCGAGGATGAGCCCAAGCCTGCACTGGTCGCGGACTGGCTCGGAATGCATTTCTTCGCATAAAGTAAAGGACGAACATGGCAATCAGATTCGATGGACGCGTCGCGGTCGTAACTGGCGCAGGTGCAGGCCTCGGTCGCGCGCATGCGCTTGGCCTTGCAAAGCTCGGTGCGCGTGTTGTGGTCAACGACATGGGCGCAGCGCGCGACGGAAGCGGCGGCTCGGTCAGCCCGGCTGAAGCCGTTGTGGAGGAGATCCGCAAGGCTGGCGGCGAGGCGATGGCCGATGGTGCGGACGTCTCGAATTTCGAGCAGGTCAAGGAAATGGTTGCCCGCGCGTCGATGAAGTGGGGCAGCGTCGATCTGATGGTCGCGAACGCAGGTATTTTGCGCGACAAGTCGTTTGCCAAGATGGAGCCGGATGATTTCGCGAAGGTCGTTGCGGTGCATCTCACCGGCACGTTCAACTGCTGCAAGGCGGTCTGGGACGGCATGCGCGAGCGTAATTACGGCCGCATCGTCGTGACGACGTCGGCATCGGGTCTGTTCGGCAACTTCGGTCAGGCCAATTATGGCGCGGCGAAAGCCGGCATCGTTGGACTGATGAATGTGCTCGCCGAGGAGGGCCGCAAGACCAACATTCGCGTCAATACGATTTCGCCGACGGCTGCAACGCGAATGACCGAAGGCCTGATCGGACCGGAGATTCTCGCGCTGATGAAGCCTGAAGCGATCACGCCCGCGGTGCTTTATCTTCTTGGCGAAGATGCACCGACCCGCACCATCATGGGCGCCGGTGCAGGCTCATTCGCGGTTATCAAGGTGGTCGAGACCGAAGGTCTCAACCTGCCGCAGGACCAGTGGACGCCGGACGCTATCGCTGCGAATTTCGCGAAGATCGGCGACATGTCGACTGCGCGCGATCTCGGTGGTGCGTTCTTCCAGACCTTCAAGTATGTCGAGCAGGCCGCAAAGGCTGCGGGCATCAAGCTGCCGTCGATGGGCGGTTAAGCAACTTGGATGTCGCCGTCATCGGTGCAGGTCCTGCGGGGCTGATGGCGGCTGAAGTTTTGGCGGCGGGCGGTGCCCGCGTCACTGTTTATGAGCGTATGCCATCGGTGGGGCGCAAGTTTCTGCTGGCGGGACGCGGCGGCCTCAATCTCACCCACAGCGAACCGCTGGATAGATTCCTCCAGCGTTATCGCAAAGCGATGCCGAAACTACAGCCTGCCATCGAAGTATTTCCGCCCGATGCGCTTCGTGCGTGGAGTGAAGGCCTGGGTCAGCCGACATTTGTGGGCTCAAGCGGACGGGTATTCCCGCAAGCCTTCAAGGCGTCACCGTTACTGCGCGCATGGCTGCGGCGTCTCGACCAGTCCGGTGTGCGCTTTGCGCTTCGTCATCGCTGGATCGGATGGAACGCAAACGGAGAATTGCAGTTCGAGGCACCCGAAGGCCTGACGTCACTTAAAGCTGATGCGACCGTGATCGCGCTTGGTGGCGGGAGCTGGCCGAAGCTTGGCGCGGACGGCGGCTGGACGCGTGCCTTGAGCGCAAAGGGCATCGGCATCTCACCGCTGCGTCCCGCCAATAGCGGCTTTTGGGTTGCGTGGTCGGACATGTTCCGTGACCGTTTCGAGGGGCAACCGCTGAAGGGTGCCGCGCTGTCGTTCGGTGGAGAGACGATACGCGGCGAGGCGACGATCACGCGCAGTGGAATCGAAGGCGGAGCGGTATATGCGCTGTCGGCACCGATCCGCGACGCAGTGCTTGAGCGGGGCGAAGCCGTCGTTCATGTCGCGCTGCGGCCCGATCTCGCAACGCCCGAACTGATCGCGCGCCTGAGCAAGCCGCGACAGAAACAGTCGATGTCGACTTATTTGCGAAAGGCCGCGGGACTTTCGCCGGTCGCCATCGGGCTTTTGCAGGAAGCCGCGATTGCTTCGGGTTTCAATCTCTCCGTGACAAGCCCTGAAACACTCGCCGCGTTTATCAACGCCGTGCCTGTTCGCCTCACCGGCGTGGCGCCGATTGAGCGGGCGATTTCCACTGCGGGTGGAATTTCGTTCGTCGAGATCGACGAGCAGTTCATGCTGCGCAAGTTGCCCGGCGTATTCGTCGCCGGTGAAATGCTGGATTGGGAAGCGCCCACTGGCGGCTACCTGTTGCAGGCGTGTTTCGCGACAGGTGCCGCGGCCGGGCGAGGCGCACTGAATTACCTGAAGCGTTAGACCCCGCTTTCGATTTCCTCGCGCAGCATTTCCAGCGCGAGCCATTTTTCCTCGGCTGCATCCAGTTCTGCCTGTGCCTTGGCAATGGCCGCGGACGCCGCGTCGAACTTCTTGCGATCCTTCGTAAATAGCTCCGGATCGCTCATCAAATTCTGCTGCTTGGCGATGTCGGACTGGAGCTTCGCCATTGTTTTCGGCAAGGTTTCCAGCGCGTGCTTTTCGTTGAAGTTGAGACGCCGCTTTGCCGATGACGAGGTGGAGGTGGCACTCCTCGTCGCCTTCGTTTCAGTGGCGTCAGCTGATTTGGCTGCGCGCTGCTTCAAGTCCTCACCGCGCTGGGCCAGCATGTCCGAATAGCCGCCGGCGTATTCGGTCCACCTGCCGTTGCCCTCCGGCGCAATCACCGAGGTCACGACACGGTCGAGGAAATCGCGATCGTGGCTGACGAGAACAACGGTGCCGTCATAATCGCCGAGCATTTCTTCCAGCACGTCGAGGGTTTCAAGATCGAGGTCGTTGGTCGGTTCGTCCAGCACCAGCACGTTGGATGGCTTGGCCAATGCGCGGGCGAGCATCAATCGTCCACGCTCTCCGCCGGAGAGAACCTCCAGCGGCGTACGGGCCTGCTCCTGCTGAAACAAGAAGTCCTTCATGTAGCCGATGACGTGTTTGGGCTTGCCGTTGACCATGATGCTGTCGCCGCGCCCGCCGGTGAGCGCGTCGGCCAGCGTGGATTTTGGGTCGAGGCTTTCGCGATGCTGGTCGAGCGTTGCCATTTCGATATTGGCGCCGAGACGGATGGTGCCGGTGTCGGGTGTGTCACCGCCGGTCAGCAGGCCGATCAGCGTGGTCTTGCCCGCGCCGTTGGGGCCGATGATGCCGATGCGGTCGCCGCGCGCCACACGAATGGAGAAGTCATCGACGATGGGACGATCGCCGTAGGATTTGCCGATGTGCTTCGCCTCGACCACAAGCTTGCCGGAGCTTTCAGCTTCTGCTGCCGCGAGATTCGCCTTGCCGGCGGCACCGCGATAGTCGCGGCGCTGATCGCGCAGCTCGAACAGATTGCCGAGGCGCTTGACGTTGCGCTTGCGCCGGCCCGAGACGCCGTAGCGGAGCCAGTGTTCTTCAGCGACGATCTTGCGATCCAGCTTGTGCTGGTCGCGCTCTTCTTCTGCCAGCACCTCGTCGCGCCATTCTTCGAACGCACTGAAGCCCTTCTCGATGCGCCGGGTCTGGCCGCGATCGAGCCATACGGTGGTGCGCGAGAGGGTGGAGAGAAAGCGCCTGTCGTGGCTGATGATGACCAGCGCGCTGCGGCGGCTTGCAAGTTCGCCTTCCAGCCATTCGATGGTGGAAAGGTCCAGATGGTTGGTGGGCTCGTCGAGCAGCAGGATGTCGGGCTTCTTCAGCAGCAGCCGGCAAAGGGCGACCCGGCGGCGCTCGCCGCCAGAGAGCGTTGTCACATCAGACTCGCCCGGCGGACAGCGCAGCGCTTCCATAGCCATTTCCACCTGGGCATCCAGATCCCACAAACTCTGGGCATCGATCTTGTCCTGCAGCTCCGCCATTTCGCCCGCCGTCTCGTCCGAGTAGTTCATGGCAAGCTCGTTGTAGCGCTCAAGCATGGCCTGCTTCTCCGCGACGCCCTCCTTGACGTTGCCGGTCACATCCTTGTCCGCGTCGAGCTCGGGCTCCTGGG